>Ga0307513_10001386_pt1 | contig 34918 bp, 50 predicted proteins | sample 15_EM_MG_FD_202174 | JGI IMG/M metagenome (GOLD analysis project Ga0307513, IMG submission 202174) | Populus trichocarpa ectomycorrhiza microbial communities from riparian zone in the Pacific Northwest, United States - 15_EM | ecosystem: Host-associated > Plants > Roots > Unclassified | place... | reverse complement strand
TCCCAATCGCAATATACTGGCTATCTGTCGAGAAGTCCACGCACAGCACTCGTCCGAGTGGCGTCCCGGAGGTCGGCCAGTTCGAGTAAGCAGTTAGTGACGGCAGGTGGGTCTAGGGTTTAAAAAAGTTGCGTTAGGTATCACGAGGGCGAACCAGCTCAAGAGCAGCTCTCGACGGCGTACCAATCTCAGTTGGTCCTTCTTATCATTGCTTGCAATAGCGAGTAATTGAGAATCGTGGTTGAACGTTAGCGTGGTAATCGCCGTATTCAAGTTCCCCAGAGCCTTGAGAGGTTTCGATTTGTTGTTTCCGATGCCAAAGGTGTCGTGTGACCCATAAATGTTGACATAACCTGATGCGGAACTGACAGAAACAATGAAACGATAAGCCATGGCCGACATAAGCCGACGGCCTTTCCTCACCCAGTTGCAAGATAACGGTTACCCCGGTCCCCTGTGATCAGTTGACTCCCATAACCGCCGTCGTCTTTCCAGCGCCGTACACACCGCCGCTCACCAATGTTCCAAACGTATACTTCCGAATCTTCGCCAAGACTCAGAAGTTCCCCTTGATTATTCCACCATAACGATTTGACACTTGAGTTCATCTTGACGCTACCGATGACTTGGCTCCCAGAAGCAGTGGCCTTCCAGTCCACCAGGTGAATGTAACCTCTTCTGCCGGCCACCGCGAGCATGTCTCCGGTGGAGGAGAACGAGCAGGTTTGGAGGCTCGCGTTCGTATCAGTCGAACGCTTGTCCGTGAATGTTGTTCCCCATAACCCGCGGGGTGAGCGGTGTGAGGTCCCGGATTGTAGGTCGTAGGTGTAGTAAAACGGCCGAGGCCCCGTCAAGAGGATGCTTGTTCCACTTGGATGGAAGCAAGCGTTGCTGAGTGGGAGTTCTGGGATATGGAGAGTTTGTATATGTGGATTCGTGTGACCGTCAATCTACCGGAACTCTAATCAGCATCGACGGGTATGGGAGAAGGGGAATATATGCGGACGTTGAAGAGCCGTAACCGCCTGTCAGTGGAGGCGGTAAGCAGTATCGGTACCTGCGGCGAAGGGTGGAACTGAACTGCCTTCAGTTCGCCCTCTGCTCTTGCTGATAAGTTCGCGTCTCTCAACCGTTCAATATTGATGGTTTTCGGGGAGAGTGTCTTTGACCGCCTTCGATCCCCCTCCAGAATGCCTCCTGTTGACGTAAGGAGATCCAAATCCTCCTCTGACACGGAGGACGAGCGGGAGACGGATCTCCTTCGTTTGGCAGTAGACCGCTTCTTTCTCGCATCTGAAGCCCATTGGGGAGTCGGATTGAGCTTTTCGAATTGCCGACGAAGACGTCGTTCGTAGTCACGGCCACCAATCTCATCTTCAGCGGCCGTGTCGCGAAGTTTCCGGAGTCGCTTGTTGGAGGCCAAAGAGATTTGGACATCGACGTCATCTGGATCTACCCACGCTGGTCCCCTTTTCTGAGATTTCGATTCCAGGAAAGCAGGCGTAGGTTCTTCCTCTGATTCCTCATCAGAATCAGGCTCGGATTCCGGGTTGGTGGATCGGGGGTCTGCGTCCGATTGCACACTTTCGACTTCATCCTCGTCTTCGCCCTCCGAGGCCGAGGATACAGTAACGGGTCCGGGATCAACCTCGACATCATCTACCATGAACAGCTGTGACCTAAGTCAAATCCAAATCCTTCCTCACTCCCGGGCGTGTGTGTGACGTACCTCCGAGTCCATGAGATTAGCAAATTCGTTCCCAGCCAGGTCCACATCCTCCTCCGGCATGCCCTCGTCTTCTTCATCGGACTCCCCTCCAGTTCTTCCTTTCGAAGAGGGAATGTAAGGTTTGCCAAAGAGGACACTCTCCAGTCTCCTTTCTTCGTCGTCTTTGTCCTCGTCTTCCCAAACGCGTTTACTAGAGCCTAAAGGTTCGGGGCCGCCATCGTCGTCGAGAACGACAGGCCTCGATTTAGACTTCGAGGACAAGCGTCTTCCGGTCTTCTGGCGTTTGCGAGAGTGTTTTTCAGAGGGCATTGATGCCAACGCGAGAATTGGGGAAGAAGACGGAGAGGAGGATGAGATTTTCGATCTCCCCGAACGGCGTCTCGATCGGGCGTCTGTTTCATGGCATCCTCGACTTTGGTATACTGGAAATTGTTGAGCGACAGACATTCCGATTCAAAGACCCATTCTCTGTGAGTTGACATCAAGTCGACGGTCCCAATGCCGTTCTCTACCGCTTGTCCAGATGCCTGATTGCATCTGTTACACGTCGCACCGTTCGTATGTGGCATGCACAAATGGGAACTACTGTATCGAAACAGATGGGGAATTTTTATCTCCCTGGCAGACTCGGAACTGATAGGGGATACTCGACGCAAATTTCGGGTGACCAAGTGTCGGGGGAGATGTTGTTGAGTTGGGTGATCATCATGTACTCGAAATTCATTAGCCCTTGCCCAAGGCGCCACTGTTCGCCAACCCGGTCGTCGAACGGGAACAGCTGACCGATATCAGCTAACCTTCGTGTGAGAGGGGATTGACAACTCACATGCGGGTTAGCCTTGAGGTCTGCGATATGCAACAGGATGTTCCTGGAGATCACCTGGATCAGCTCGCTTTTTGACATTTGTCCCAGCGAGATTCTATCATAACCCCTGATAAAAGCCTTTCCGTACACTCATTAGCCACGAGACTATCTTCCTCAACTTCCGACCTTCTCCACACACCTTGGTTGGCCATACCGTTGTTGCCCCAGGTTGCTTCGGCAGTACCTTCTCAACATCGATACTGGAAGGATATCCCGGGAACTGAAAACAAGAGATGAGTTGTTACTAGTGACCTGATGGCCTCGGGAGCCTACGTGTATCCTGATTGTTATCTCGCGGGAACCTCCGTCAAACAGAAGTTCGCTCTCCATATCAATCCTTTCAAACCCCTCGTTCACCGCATCGGAGAGTTTCGTTCCGAGGCGGCCCCGCGTGAAGAAGAAAACGGGCGGTTCCCGGACCCAGTTCTCCTGACCGTCATCGTACGCGTATTGCAACTGCGGCACCATCACTCGCGAGTCGTCATGGGAGAGAAGTCGGAACCATGGGTCATTTGGGCCAATAGAATCAAGGGGGGGACCGTAGACCCTCAGAACTGTCCCATCGGGCCCCTGAGAATATGTCAGAAGGGATATTAGGGGTGTGGAGAGACTTCGACCCACGATATGGGGGACCATGCCTCGGACGGGATGCACGGTAAAGTTGGAGGAACGAGGGTCTACTTGCGTATTACTGGTAATGGAGCGCTCGGAGGGAGGGACATTATCGTCTTCTGGAGGCTAGGGCCACCAATGGAAGCTGTTTGTAATCTCCTGTGAGGTGAAGGAAAGTTAACGTACAGATCTTTGGAAGGCCCTTGGTAACGGGTGAGATTCCGGGGTTTGTGTGTTGAAACCAGGTTTTTCTACATTTCCGATTGTTTCCGAAGTGGTGTGCAGGCCCTATACAGCGCATTATACATGGAATCAGGGCTTGTGAGGTTAGATTGCTCATACCGAATAGACACCCATGTAATTCAATTCGGTCTGAGAGGTTAAAGAGCCCGGACCTGCCGTCTCACCTAGACCGCCAACATCTGTCCCGCTGCCAGAAGAATCGCTCGCTGAACCCCAATCATCACCATACTCCATCTTTTGATCCGCCCAAGGAGAAGGCGGCTCCGGGGAATTTAAGACTTTCTCCAGAATATGAAGAACATCCTCAATACTCGGACGGATGTTGGGTTGTGGCGCCCAACATAGTTCCAGAGTTCTCCATAAATCATCCGTGAACCCAACTGCTCGGGGAGGACGTTTCCCCTCCACTACCTTCAAGAAAACAGTTAGGTCCGCGTGTTCATGAAATGGTAGCTTCCCACTGATGGTTTCGTATATGACCATCCCAAGAGCGTAACAATCTGAAGCTTTCGTTGGACGACTCTTCTCGAACCCGAATCGCTCCGGAGCGATAAGCTCTGGGCCCATCCACCGGGCCGTGCCTCCCTGCATGCATGAACTTGAAGACAAAAGGTTCACGGGATTGGACATGATCGTAAGCAGGCCGAAGTCTGCTAGGCGAGCGCGGCCAGCCTGGTCGATCAAGATGTTCGCCTTGAGAGGTAAAATCGTTAGGACGGGAAAGTGAACTCAGCCGTCAAAAGCATACCCCCTTAAGATCCCCATGAATCATTCCCTGATCATGAATGTAGATCAGCCCCTTGGTGACACCCACCAGCTAGAAGATTTTATAATTGTCAACGAAGCGAGGGTGGAAGGACCTTGAATGAAGGACCTACAAGTCCGGGTCGGTCTACGTTAGGATGCGCCTTCACGAAGTCGTTGATGTTCCCATTTATCATCCAGTCTGATATCATTGCAAACCGAGTCTCTGACATCGTTACTCCGATTAGTGGCAGGACGTTCGGATGCCGGAGAAATTTCCACGTCACAACCTCCTTGCAAAACCTCTACACACAGTTCAGCTAGTGGGTCGGCACGCAGAAAGAGAGGATAGCCAGTGACCTACGCCAATTATCTTCTGTAAGTCACTGGATGAGTATGTCCTTACGACCTTCACAGCCACATCCCGACCACGATATTCCCCTTTCCAGACGTCCGAGAACCCGCCCCTGTACAATGCATCGCTGGTTCGGTCATAGTAAACGGGGATCTTCAAGGCCGTCGGAAGAAGTGCATGGCGACGACATGTCCTGTACAACAATTTGAGGCACTTATCTTGGTTCAATAGCGAAATATTGGGCTCATCCAGTGCCTAACCGACAGAATGCATGGATGTCAACTTAGATCAACAGACTTCGCGATGGCAGGTGGACGTAGAACACACCTCGTCTATTACGTCTATCAAGGTCTGTGCGTCGTCCTCAGAGAGGGAGAAAACTATTTCACCCTCCTCTTTACCCGAGAGAATTGCCTCGATTAGGAAGGGGAGTTCATGTCGGGTGAAAGCGCGCCTGATCAAACGTCCACAGGCTGAAGCGTTGAATCCGGGGGAGAACGAACCAAGGGGTACTCAGTATGCTGTACAGGGTTGGCGTGGGTGGGACTGCGGACGCACCACTCTCGGACACAGGTATCGTGACGGTGGCGGTGTCAACTGGTGCCAAGTAAGGGGGACGATCACCCGCGCTGAGGTTTTCGTCGAGGGGTGAGCTCGGTTCGTAAAGAGCGCCGAGTATCCGTTGGATCCCCAGCTTGCAGCCATCAACTTCTTCCTTATACTCTGCATATGGAGTGCTCGCCTTCCTCTTGACAGTCCACTGAACCTTGCGTATAAGCCTGAGGCGACTGTAATTGTCAGTGAACAGGGTTGCGGGTACACAATCGGCGCAATTTTTCAGATACTCGAGTGCAACCCTCTCAGATTCGTCGGGGCCATATATATCCTTTCCACGGGTCGCGATCTTCAGTGCATCGCATACGTTAAACAAGTATTCGCACAGTTGTACACAATCTTTGTCGTCAATCATGTGATCCTAGTTGGGCCATCAGTGGGATTCACAAATGGATGCAGAACGAAAACACCAACCCGAACCAGAGCTAGGATAGCGCTAACGGTTCCGAAGACCTCCCTTGGGGATGGGAAGGGTTCGGCGGCATCCCTTTTCAAGATATCGATTGCATCGTCGAGAATCCCCCAGGTGCGTGCGCGCGTTGCCATTGTCACCGGTTCGGCGTGAGGAGTAACAGCGCAGTGATGGGGGTTGAGTTGAAAGAGTATAGCCAAGGTTATACACGTGGCCTGATATATATGCTGTTCGGTCTGTACAAAGGGTAATCATTGCCAAAACGGCGCACATTACGCCAGTTTTCCATAAGCGAAAGCGCCGGCAAGCGGCAAGGCCCACGACCGTCTACGGGTAGGGCCCCGTAATGTACGCCGTTTTGGCAATGGTTATTTTTTGTATAGACCGAACAGCATACGTCGGAGTTCTTGTACAACCCGGGTGGGGGCTTGAACGCGTTCGTTTCGTCCGGTAGAAGGTAGCCGCCTCACCGGAGTCCCGGCGAGTCGATGGAAGGGTACAAATGTGGCGGATGGCTGCGCGTTACTGGGGAGCTGGAGATCCGGGGAAACCGCGCAGTCACGTAAGGGCCCTTTTACCTTCTCAAGTCTGAGGTCAGTCCAAACTTCACCCACAAGAGAATGCACAACGAAAAGACCATCCTGTTCTACTAGCGTGCACCAGTCACATATAATATGTACAAAGGAGAAGTTACGATAGAAATAAAGTAGTCATACTGATCCCGCTCACAGAATCCACGGCTCTTACTCGATGCAGATGACGGGCGACCAAAGTTCGGAGGAAACATTGACAAGTTCGGTGATCGCCATGTGCGCGACCTTCATTCTCCCTTGCCCAATGCGCCACTGTTCACCAACTTTGCTGTCGAACGGGAAAAGCTACTCGACATTGGTGAACCCACGACCCATGCAAGAGGGGATTAACGACTCACGGCCCTGTTAGACGCGAGATCTTTAACGTACGCCACGGCGTATCTGGAGACTTCCTGGACCAGGTCCCCCTTCCTTGGCACCAGAACCTTGAATTAATGGCGGAGAGTCATGCATTTGTTAGCCACGAGGCGATACTATCGGATTCCAAACCTCCACGTACCTGCCTTGGACTTGCTTCTAATGTCCCAAAATTCCTTGCCTGTTGCTCCAGCACCCTCTTAACCTCAATACTGGAAGGATACCCCGGGAACTAGAGGCAAGCAATGAGCTGTTGCCGCTAATGACCCAATGGCCTCACTGGGAGCCTACATGTATCCAGATCTTCATCGTGTGGAGACGTATGCCACCCTGGAATTCTCCCCTATCATCCATCTCCTCGAGCTTTCCGTCACGCGCATCGAGTAGTCTTACCCCGTGACGGCCCCGCGTGGAGAACTTAATGGGGTCTTCTAGGTTCTTCTTGGATGTTTCACATACGTACGGAAGCTGTGGTACCACTCGCGAGCCTCCCTGCATCCCACCGAACCTCACATGCACAACTGGAGCATCGCGCCGCTGAGAATGTGTTAGATGGGGCATCGAGAGTTGGATTTGGACTCACGCCAGCGGGAGTAATGCGGAGAGCGGTGCCGCCTTCCAGAGGCTGTGGCCGACTGTTCGTAATTCCTTGGAGAAGCGAGGGGTTAGAACGTGCCAAGCCTTGGGTGCCCGACAATTGATGGGGGTCTGAGGTTTGCATATCGGGGCCAGGTCTTTCGGCTTCTCCGACCACTCCGGAAATTGTGGACACGCCCTACATAACCCATTGCATTATTATACAGGGAATCAGGGATTTAAGAGGCTAGGTTGCCCATACCTGGGGGGTACCCTCGTTGTTTGAACCTTTTGGGGAAATCAGAGGGGGCAGAACTGTCGCCTCACGACCCGGACCACTGGCGTCCCGCCGGTCAATTGCCGTGACAAATAGAGATCCAGATGCAGTCATGACAGTTTTGAGCGGACGGCTGATAGGGTGACCCGAGCTAGAAGACATGGCGATGCTCCTTTCACCTTTCGCCATGCCATCCACCCTGCTTGGAACACCGGAAGAACCGTTTGCCGAACCCCGATCATCACCAACTTTCTCCATTTTTTCATCCACCCCGGGAGGGGATTGTACTTGTGAACCCGAGATCATCTCCAAACACCGGAGAATGCACTTGATCCTCGGACGGCTGTTTGGTTGAGGCGCCCAGCACCATTGTAGCGTTTTCCACATATTATCCGTGAACTTCCCTACCCCTCGAGAAGGACGTTCACCCCTCACCACCGCCAACGGAACGGTGAAATCTGCGCGCTCGTGGAACGGCACGTTCCCGCCGATAGTTTCGTAGATGACCATTCCAAGGGCATAACAATCCGAAGATTTCGTTGGGCGACTGTTCTTGCGTCCAAATTGGTTTGGGTCAAGAAGCTCCGGGCCCATCCACCGGACCGTGCCACTCTGACTGCACGAGCTCGAGGACACCATATTCGCGGGGTCCGAGAGAATCGTAAGCAGACCGAAGTCAGCGAGGCGGGCACGGCCAGCCTGGTCAACGAGTACGTTTACCTTTGGGGTAAGCTGAGTAAGATAAAAAAGTGGTCTTAACCGTCGGAAACGTACCCCCTTGAGATCCCCGTGAACCATTCCTTGGCTATGGATGTAGATCAACCCCTTGGCGGCGCCTATTAACTAGATAAGTTACCGAGCCATCAGTGGATTTGATACGGAGACAGTGTAACTCTGGACGAGAAGCCTACCAGCTCCAACAGGTTTGCATCTGGGTGTGCCCTCACAAATTCGTTGATGTTTCCGTTGACCATCCAGTCCGAAACCATCTCAAATCGGGTCTCAGACATCGTCACTCCTATCAGCGGCAGGACGTTCGGATGCCGGAGGGTTTTCCATATCACGACCTCTTTGTAAGACTTCTACACACGGAGCCGTCAGTGTACACGCACGCGGAGAGAAAAGTCAACTGGTAACTCACGGAGATCATCTTTTGTAAATTACTACTCGAGTATGTCCTTATGACCTTCACAGCCACACTTCGACCACGATATTCTCCCTTCCAGACGTCGGCGAACCCGCCCATGTAAAGTGCATCGTTGGATCGATCATAGCGAACAGGGATCTTCAAGGCTCTCGGAACGAGTCTGTAGTGACCGCACGTCTTGTACAACAATTTGAGGCATCTCTTTCGGGTCCGTGGCGGAAGGAAATCGGGCCTATCCAGCGCCTAATCGACAGAATGCGTTGATGTCAATTTCAAAGAACAGATCCGTGATGATGAGTGAATGTAGAACGCACCTCGCCTATGACATCAATGAAGATCTGTGCGTCCTCTCGAGGGAGGGAACGGGCCGCGGTACCCTCATCCTTACTCGTGAGGATCGCCTCAATCAAGGAGGGAAGTTCGTGTAAGGCGAACGCGCGTTTGATCAAACGTCCACAGGCTGGGTTATCGCAATTGGGAACAGAAGAAGGATCGGAGGACAGTCAGGATTCTATGTAAGATCAACGAAAGCGGGCCAGGGGCGTACCGCTTTCGTCGAGGAGCGACAATTTGAGCGTTGTGCGGGTTGCCATTATCACCGGTGTGAGGGGTTCCGGTTGGGCGGTGGAAGTTGAGTTCGGCTTAAAAAGATGCTGGGGTTATGAACCAATAGTACCCGTAAGGTCCCATGGATCAAGGTTCAGTGGGTGTTGACGGCGAAGGGGGCCCAGAGCGGTGGCGAGAAATACTGGTGCCGTAACTTTGGGTGTGGGATGTGGTACGTTATATAACGTTACGAACCACGGGCGTATACAACGTGGCCCTGCACAGGCTCCTCAGCGGTTGCATTCAATTGCGGTAGCCGCCTGCTATCATTACATAATTACAACCGGCCAGCACAAAGCTCTCACGAACTTTGTTGTTCGCCTCCTTCGAGTCACTCGACATTTCAATCAGTTCATGATTGACGATATCGACGGGCAGTGGGCGGTGATACCAAAATCATAAATTTCAAAGGTCGTGTGATCACGAGTCGATGGAAACTGCCATGTAGGACGTCCCCAACGATCGTTTCAGTCAAGGGTTTAACCTATGACGGTCCTTTGTTGGGTGGAGGGTCTCGGCCCGGTCGTAACACAGGAACATTCCATACATACTGTTTGCGAGTTTCCAAAAAAACGCGCACGGAATCCCCCGTTTACGTACAGGGTCCGGCCACGGTCGATCTGAACACTCCTCGAGGGATTGACAATGGGTCCGAACCAGTCTGATGCTTGTTTTTCATCTTCACAATCTCCATAGTCCGTGTTGCGGGTGCATTATAACCGTATGCTCCTTTCCGGAAACCGGGATGGGGAAGGTCCGGGGAACATTGACGCCACATGCCGGCACCCACATCAGAAGAAAATCCTGTGCGATTTCTGGGAAACGAGCCACCGACATGCAAACAGCTAGAACGTGACGGTCTAGAAAATTTTAGCTGTTCTCATCACGATGCAAAACTTCCGAACCGGAGTTGACGTTTGAGGAAGTATGAACAGCCTTTTGGAGCTGGTACATCGGAGGGCTAACTAAAGTCGATTCGAGCATAAGATACGTGTGAATGAATACGAAAGTGAAACGCGACACACGATGAAAACATCAAATGTGGTGTGATGATGCCTGAAGCGGTTGGGTTCATCAGCGCGTTCGTCGCGTTCGCGAAGACCATCAGGTTTCCAGCTAGAATTTACACGTCACTGTCAAGTCACCAAAGAGTCCACCGTTCCCAGGATATGCGGCTGAGCGGTAGTCCATGGCATAACAGGAAAGCCCGGTGCTGTGCCAAACGCATGCATCTGGGCTGGACAGAACAACTTTCGCATCTTACATTCTGGAGATTTGGAATCCGCTTATCGACGTAGGGGTCCGGAAAGGAGTTGAATAGAACAGATCTCTAATTGACCAGTCGTCCAGAACAATGAGCCATCCAAAACGGACCTCGGCGATGTGTTTGCCGTGGTGGGCGACGGATGTGTCTACCGACCTCCACTTTTCCTTAACGTTGACAGAGGGCCGCATTTGCGTCCAACGGCCATGACCAGGTCGACAAGGGTAGGTATCACAACCGATCATTGCCTGTAGGGGAGCGTGTCCACCTTCGGCGGGTGGGGTGACCTTCCCAGAAATCACTAGCAGTCCTGACTTCGAACTCGGCACGGCAACCTCTCCATGGATGAGCTACCTCTAGAATTGTGGCGATGGTAGTGCCTTCCAGAATGTGATCCTACGCCTTGTCACTTGTGTCACCCCCCGATCGTGGTGCCCGCCCAGGGGCGGTGCGTGTGACGAAAGCGAAGAGGTTGGCTCCCAGCGCGAAGACCGTTCAGCACCGACGGGCGGGGATCGGAGGTGACATGAGGAGAGCCATGATGAGGTGGTCGCCACACGACGGCGGTGTCATGTTGCGTCGAGGCAGATTGATACGTGTTAAGAAATTTGTGGAATGGGAATGAGGAAATGTCAGAGTAATCGATATGGAATTACAGGGAGGGGGCGCGATCCGATGAGGGATTCGAGGGCGAAGACACCGACTCAATAAAGGTATCTCTTAAAGATGTCCACGTCAGGTACCGCAGGGTGGCCGAAACAGTGATATGCTGGCCAGTAAGAAGGCAGTACATGCGGTGGCCGCAGTAGAAGAAAGGGTTGGTAACCGGTAGGATTGCGTGTGGCGAGTGAGGTGTAATTCGACCACACAAGCCCCCCCGGTAAATGACGCGGATTTTGACGGTATGCCTTAACGAATAGAAGAACGTTTTTCAAAACGTATCGGCGGAAGCAAGCAAGGAGGCAAGAACTCGGCTCGCGCCGTTCAATGAAGGCAAAGAATATTTCAATCGGGTCAATCCATAGGTAGTCACAGAGAAGCATTTAGAATCGATAAGCTCCCTTTCGACCTGTGGGGACGACATTTGTTAACCCCGCGTTTGGATGTGTACCCGAGTTTTCGAATGTCCGGGGCGACGCCCTCTGAATATTTGGACAGTCCGCAGGTGCTCATTCTGGTTTCACAGGAGAGTTCTGCGCCAGTGATAAACATGAATCGAGAAGATATCCTTCCATGTGGAGGTGGCTCTGCTGTGAGCGGTGAAGAGGACGCAGAGAGGGCCAAACTCGATCACTTGCCAAAAAGCCCGCGCCCGCTTGTTTTGTTAGAGTTTTGGATCCAACAACCACCTCTTACCTCCCGCCGTGTTCTAATTAAGAGCGTCACCTTTCGAGTTTGAACGCGACAGTCCGGAGTGCTTTGATCGCTTCACCGTCGCGCCAGAAAACCCTGAATCGAGGTCCTTATGAACGATGTTTTGGAGGACCACGATGTCTCCCCGTGGCTTCAAGCTGTCGACACCGGTCGGCAAGGTAGTCAGGAAGATTTCGAACCTCTTACGAACCCAACAAAGAACTTCTGGCCATGGACCATCTCCAAGCCCATCACCATTAAACGTGGTCCCCATCGACGTCATAGAAGACATCTTGCTCTGTCTGTCCGGTCAAGACATTCTCAGGATGAAACAGGTGCGATTAGGTGACAGCAGTATGAACGTATGACTGAGTGTCCACTGACCGTATCTCGCGTCAGGTCAGTCGCGCCTTTGCAGATTTGATATCCGCGTCGTCGTCCTTGAAGTATCGACTTGAGCTCTTCGCTGCTGGACTCGTCGAGAACCCTCACTTCCCGTGTAGTCTGGGGGAGGGTCAGAGGCGGGTCAAGGAATATGTGGATGTGTGGGAGAACTTTGAGGCGATCCAAGGGCATGATCACGCTCTGGGACAGGGGGATTTTCGGTGGTCAGAACTTGTCCCTGTAAGCCGGGATCTTCTCGCCAGCCGCTCCGGCAACTCAATTTCGTTCATTCGCATACCCCATATCGCAGCAGGTCGGCAGGAGGTCGAGGAGCAGCGGATCGATCTTCCTGCCATCCCGTTTTGGCCCGGCGCGTTTGCAGTATACTCTCCAGAGAACATCCTCGCTCTCATCGAGTGGAGACAACCGTGAGCCTAGGGACTCTTCGATGCAATGAACGAGGTTCTGATCACCTTTGTAGTATTTTTCGGATCCAGCTTCTCGGCGCCAGGGACGGAAGGCCTCACCATTTGCCGGTAAATGGCGTCATCTCGTGGGACACAGGCTTCTCCGACCCAAGGGCAGATGTCCCATGCGCGAAGATGACCGCCTTTAGGCTAATGATCTTTGTTTGCATCACCGAGGTCAAAATTTTGATAGTCTGGGACTGGTGAACTGGGGACGTTGTAAGGGTGTTTGGTTTTTACTCGAGTCCGACTCTCACTCCCCCACTATTGAAGGTTCTCAAACGATCCAGCAAAGAGGATGCCTTTCTATCCTATCCATATTCCAATCTCGCCTTCTTAGACGAGTTTCGACTGCTTGCCTTGGCAAGCCTACCTACCTTGGAAGAGCACAATTTTGGCTCGATCATGTTTGATACGTCTGTTCCTCAGGAATCCTCAAACAGCTGGCGACATTTCAACCTAACGCCCACATGCCACCGATATGCTGTGAGTCCCAGGACCAGGGGGTCCTGGATTTGCACAGACAGCGATAGGTCTCCAGGAGAAGGCTCTCGCGATGGGCCACTCGTCGTTGATCCAACTCAATCCGTGATTGTCCTCCAAGTTACTCTCTACCACGACACTTATGGTATGTATTCCAGTGAGGAATTGGTTCTCGTCATCCGAGCTACGACCCTAATTGGACGCATGTCTTCGGCACGCGCTGAGCCGCATATACTCTGGGACGACTGGAAGAGAGATGTGATGGTGGTGGAGGTCCCATGGGGATTTTCCCACCACCGAACTTTCGTCCTTGGCTCCCGTGTCCTATTGGCGACAAGGGATTGGCAAGATCGTGATGGAGTGCCCGTTCAGGCGTATGATTTCAGTCGGTGGGGATGTAGGGCTCTAGTTCGGCTCGGAGAAGGGGAGAAGGAGAGAACGGTCATGCCAAATCCGGAGAAGTTCTGGCTGCAACGACAATATTGGGGCGAGATGGATATGCTAGCCTTGGGTGACAGTCTTGTGGACTGCACGGTGAGTGATTTTTGAGGACCTCGTGAGCATGTGAAGGACTTATGTTTGATGCGAGAAGGACCTTGGTGCTCTCGGTAAGATACGTGTCTGGGAGTTTATCTAGTTGTGCTCCATGGGGCGGGTGACCACCGATTGATTTGCGACTCACAGACGTCTGAGCGATTGCCCCAGTCAATCGCTCCAGACCGTTACCCCAATATGGATCCAATTTTCCCCACAACCGAGAGGGAGGGGGTTTTATTTTTATCCGATCAACTTTTGGCCGAACGACCTTGATTCCATACTTTATCTTTATTATGCATTGTATTGCGTTAAGACGTGTATACCTAGTATAAGTGTCGATAACCGACGCGACACTAATGATGAGGAGGCTCGTTGGGCGGGAGTGAGAACCGGCGCCGGAACATCGCCGAACCGCAAAGTTATCGTTATGAGAATTCATTGGACTGCTTTGTATGCATTAGAACAACCGTAAAACCCCTTGAATTGCTCTAACGGATCCCGACCATTCTAGCGGCTTCCTGCTTACCAACAATCTGTCTCGGTCCCAATCCCTGAAACAGCTGCGCGGCCTTTTAGTTTTACGGCTGTGACCGCGCGGGGGATTTTCCGGTCAGGGCCACGAGGCCAATCGCCTACTATCGCACCACCATCTACGCTGATCCAACACCAACATGGACGACATACGAGGCTCACTCTCCAAAATGAAGAAGAAGGTCAAGCACCGGCTAACAGGGAAAAAACTCAAACCGGACGGAACCGGGATCAATCTCGGTGGGGAGGAGACTGACTCAATGAGTTTGCTTCTCCGACCAGAGCCTCACGTTGTGGAGGGCGAAAGCTATGACGGAGAAGGGGATAGGACCGACGCAGGGCGTGGAGGAGACGATGACCAACAAGAAGCCAGTCAGAAAAATTTGCGCCCGTACCCAGACGTCAAGGCTGTAGTGGGAAGAGGGCCCGGTGGAGAACTTGCGGGTGTCTGTCCCTCTCCACCCACTCTTTCGATCTCGCATCGTGGAAAACCCGAGAGTACGCGAACACGATTTCTTCAGTTGCCGCTTCTGATTATTCCTTCTGGCGATGTAGACATCTCTGCCCCTCCTGATTATGGACCAGAAGCTGTTCGCCCTGACGAGGCCCTCGAACCGAATGCCGCTGTGGATAAGAAGGAATTGAACCCCAAGTCTACTATGTCTGCCACGGCCAAATTGCTCCATGAGGTTGGAAACTCCGCGAGTGCCTTCAGCCCGCTCAAATCTATCGCGAGATCTCTCGGCTTGATTCTTGACAATTGCGAGGTATGGGCTCCTCTCCGCCCATTCGATCCTCAACACTTACGGTCGTTCTAGCGAACGGAGGTGAATAAACATGCTATAGAATCGTTGGCGCTCAGGATCAAAACACTTTCCGGACCGCTCTCTGAACCTATCTCTCCGGGTGACGTCAATGAAGAGGAGAGGGCGAACAGGCTAGAACAGTGAGCCCATATTCTCCAGGGTCGAGAGCAGGGTCTGATGCACAGAGGGTTGCCAGGGAATTGGAAGAGGTTGGCCAAGCTATGGACTCTATAACAACTCAGAAAGTCCCCGCCGATTTCTTCAAAGCCCCAGAGAACGCACAGAAGCTTAACGTTCTGGTGGAAGATGTTCGCCATGCCCTGATCGACTACCAGGTTCGCACTCCCAAAACACTCACTCGCACGTATCTAATATCCACTGTAGACATCATTGCAACTGGACATCTATGACGAGGCTTGTCAGCAGATCGTGAGTCTCACTCTCTTACAGTTTCACCTTTTGTAGTGAATTGTGAATAGGGAGATACGGACCGCCGTCTTCTGAAAAGCATGCATCCCACAAACGAGGCAGGGTACCGCTCTGGATACAGGGAGGGGTGCCTGAGGGGAACAAGGGCGGATGTCCTCCTGCAACTTGAACATTGGTTGAAGGACGAACAGGACCACCGCGTCTTCTGGCTCAACGGTCTCGCAGGGACCGGGAAGTCAACTATCGCCCAAACGTTTGCCGAGATCAGCTTTGCGGATGGAAGGCTTGGCGCGAGCTTCTTTTGCTCGCGAGATTTCGAGGATAGAAATAACCTCCAAACAATCTTTCCAACTCTCGCCTTTCAGCTTGCCTATCGGTACCTCCCGTTTCGAGAGAAGCTGCTCCGAGTTCTGAAGGCCAGTCCTGGTGTCGCACGGGAGTCTCTTTGTTCCCAAATGGAGAGGATTATTGCTGGTCCATTAAGAGCTTCCCGCATTCGACCGCTTATCATCATTGACGCCCTCGACGAATGCAAGGATGAAGAACCTGCCTCTGCCCTTCTTTCCGTGCTCTCCCGTTACGTGGACATGATCCCCAATGTCAAGTTCCTTATCACTGGTCGTCCGGAGCCCCGGATCCGTTCTGGGTTTCGCCTCAAGCCACTCCGACCCATCACAGAAGTCCTCAGGCTGCATGATGTTGAACGCTCCTCAGTGGATAGTGATATCAAGTTGTTCTTTAGGACCCGTTTGAGCAATATTGCCAAAACTCGAAGTGACTGCGATTTTGCCCAAGGTTGGCCTGGCCCATCAGATATCAACATTCTCTGCAAAAAGGCAGCAGGATTCTTCATCTATGCTTCAACAGTTGTCAAATTTGTTGCATTCAGGAATCGCACACCCACTGAACAGCTGGACCGGATTGTCTCCCTCCCACAAAGCACTGCTCATGAAGGGAGGTCTGGGATTGACTTCCTTTATATCCAGGTCCTAGAGCAAGCAGTTGATGACATGGATGCAGATGCTGAAGAAATATACTCCCGCTTCAGGACCATCATTGGAGCAGTATTACTTGTGCTCAACCCCCTTTCAATGACAGCACTTTCAGACCTTCTGAAAGTATCCAACATCTCCACCACCCTCCGCTCCCTCCATTCCCTCCTCATTGTTCCTGAGAACACAGAAGACCCTATTCGAGCCTTCCACAAGTCATTTCCTGACTTCCTCATGGATCTGGCCCGGTGTAGAGATGAAAGACTTTTTGTGGAGCCTAAAGTTCACCATACAGAGATTCTGTTTTCATGCCTCAACCTCATGGGGGACAGGTTGAAGAAAAATATCTGTAATCTGGATGATTCTGCTGTTCTCAGTGAGGTCAAGGATCTTCCTACTCGTCAGAAGGTTCATGTTGGGAATGCCTTGGAATATGCATGTCGATTTTGGACAAGACACCTGCTGAGTGTCCCTGGTAGTGGCTCTCATGTTGGGGAAGTGTGGGAAGCAGTTAGAAGGTTCTTTACAGTACATTTACTGTATTGGATTGAGGTCCTTGCACTCACAGGGAATCTTGATGTTGGGGTTTATGCCATGAATGATGTTGAGCAATGGTGTGCTTCAGTGAGTACCATGCAAACTGTTCACTGAGACCTATGTTCACACTCCTTGTTCAGGCAGCTGTTTCCTGTATATGGACAAATGACAGCCAGCGAATTCTTTTGGAACATTTTGATGCAATCCACAAATCTCCTTCACACCTATACCATTATGCTCTCCCATTTTCCCCTTCTTCATCCTGGCTCCACAAGTGCTACACTGCAGAACACTTACAGGTGGTCAAGGTGGTTAAGGGTCTTCTAGCAGAATGGGGGACATGTCTCCGCACAGTTCTATTAAATGATAGTCCATGGACTCTCTCATACTGGAACAACACTATTGCAGTTGGATCTGAACATGGAGACATCCTGATCCTTGATGCAATTACAGGCAGCCAGACAGCTGTCCTTCCTGGGCACACAGGTGGTGTGAGTTCCCTCACCTTCTCACCAGATGGAACATCAATTGTGTCTGGAAGCTCTGATGAGACTGTCAAGCTCTGGGATGTACAGACTGGTGGTGTTGTCAAGACATTCCATGGTCACAATGACCAGGTTTTATCTGTTTCAATCTCAGCAGACCACACTACAATTGCTTCAGGATCTGATGACAAGACACTCCGTTTATGGGACATTCAGACAGGGGAGTGTCACAAAATCATAGAGCAACAGGAGCAGGTGTCCTGTGTCAGGTTCTCCCCCATGGACCATCAATGCCTTATGGCTGTGTCTGGTGGACTTGTTCAGCAATGGGATGCTGATGGTCACAGAGTTGGACCCATGTATGACTGTCATCATGTTGCTTTCTCCCCAGATGGCACTTTGTGTGCCAGGTGTATGAGGGGTAGTATCATAATTCAAAAAATCAATTCTGGAGTGGTTGTGGCAAGCTTTGATATGACCAACAGTTTTCTCACCTTCTGCTGTCTCTCCCCTGATAGTAGGCTTGTAGCTGCTGCTGCTGCTGCTCATCATGTTTGGGTTTGGGATATTACTGGATCACACCCACACCTTATTGAGACCTTTGTTGGCCATACAACCAATATCACCTCCCTTGAATTCTCTTCCCCCTCTGTCCTTGTTTCAGTATCTTCAGACAGATCAGTCAAGTTCTGGAAGATTGGTGCCTCATCAATAGACACAGCTGTGACCAACCCAAAGTCTCCAGACAGATCTGTTACTCCAAAAGCAATAGATGATATTACTCCCCTAAGCAATTTGGATAGGGTGGTGGGGACCTGGGGTATCTCAACCAACCCCTACAAGGGATCCCTCCAAATCTCAGCTAAAGACCTCCACCAGATGAACTTCCAGCCAGTTGAAACAAAGTTGATTTCTGTTTGGTATACAGATGGGAAGGTCAACATCTGGGATACTGAGGGGGGTAAACTCCTCCAGACAATAAATGTACCCATATATAGTGTCAAGGACCTCAGAGTATCAGGGGATGGATCCAAGATCTTCTGCATATATGAAGAATCCATCCAAGCATGGGATATCTGGACAGGAGAGGCCCTTGGAAGGGTAGAAATATTGGATGGCATATCAAAAGTCCTTGCAATAGATAGCTCAAAAATCTGGGTTAGTTCTCAGTCATGCAATCTAGGGTGGGACTTTAGGACTTTAGGCCTATCCCCTATTAGGTTGCATGGTGGGCCCCCAGACAGGATCTACCTTGGTGATACCAGGATGTGGGAAATCAACACATCCAGGATAATGAACATGTCTACTTGGAAAGTGCTTTTTCAGCTACCTCAGAAATTTGAAAGGGTAGATCATGTACAGTGGGGTGGCCAGTATCTAGTGGCTTCTCTTCTATCAAAAGAAGTATTGATTCTTGACTTCAGCCATACACTTCTTTGTGGAGATCCATAGAACATGTATTCTCTTTAATTATGCCCCAAATCCTTTGTACTGAATATTTCATTACTCAAAAGATGCAAATGTTGTCTATATGACATATACATCCAACAGGCAGAACATGTGTGATCATTAAGGTAGTACCCCCATAGAAGGGATATTCTTATTTATTGAACAGAAACAAACAAACAATAAAAACCACATGGACACAAAGTGACAAACAGAGATGATACAATAATGTAAGCATGAAGAGAGGGAGAGTGAAGGTCTTGGTCGAGAGAGGAACAATCAAGTTAGAGAATGCTGTCTTCGGCCGATGTCCTGCCTTGATTTTTGGGCTCTCCGAAACTCGACAGCATGTCTCTGATGCATTGCTACTCCGTGTCGCAACATTGCGACACAGTCTACCACCTCTCTATATCTCCTCTCGAGTCTCTACCTTCACTCTGGTATCTCGATGTCCCCTTCCTCTTGTGTATTGGCATTGCCTCTTGTGTTGTGATGTCTGTGTGTGTCTTGACGTTTTCAGTCGCATCCCGACGTTTTCAGTCGCATCCCGACGTTTTCAGTCGCATCCCAATGTTTTCAGTTGTGTCCCGATGTTTTCAGTTATGTCCCGATGTTTTCCCCCTTTCATTTTAGTATTTAGTTCCTTCCGAGTTTCCAAGAGTTGCCTCCCTAGATGATATATAAAGCCTATATTCTATACCCCCTAATGCCAGATCCCCCTCGTGGAGTTCTCCCCCAGTATCTGGTCGCTTCTCTTGAGTCTCCCAGTCATCCTCGTCATCCTCGCTCTTGTCTAGCCCTCACTTCGTGCCAGTAGTCCTCGCCCTCATCGTCTTCGCTTTCATCTCACACTCGCAGTCTCGTCCTCATCTTGTTTTCACTTCGCACCCCTCGGATTCCTTCCCTAGCCACCCTCCAACACTCCCTACCATATACCAGTTGATCCCTACCTTCTCCCTACCCCTTCTCTCATGCACCTTGCCCTGAGAGACAGTATTTCACCGAGCGGCAGGAGTCAATACATGCTGCTCTTTCCTGAGCACATCCACCTCCCTGCCGTTCTCGTGTCGCTCATTCGTTTCTTTTTCAAAGGCTCCGCCCTCATTAATCTTGAATAATATCATTCTATACTCTCATTCTTCATCCTCTTTTAATCTCCTTCAACTTGTTCATCCTATCAACAAACGTTCAAACGAGCCAACCTACAACCAACTCCCGACCGAATGGATCCTCACAACCCTACAGCAGATGTCAAGCCAGACTTCAACAACAAAATCTGGAGGATTCCTAGAGACGCCTTAGTGGACCAAGAGAATACAGTGGAGGGAGTGGTCAACATCCTGTGACAATCTTGGAGGGCTCTTCATCAGAAAAACCTCAATGCCTGGAATGCTTGTCAGGGCCACTCTGCGCCGAGACCACTCCAGGAAACAACTCGTCACTACGAGTCACTAACCGATTCTTGAGTAGCTTGCCCTTGCTAACAGAGACAACAATGAACCACTAAAGTGGGTAGAGGTCTTCAAACCTAGGGGAGGGTGAAGCAGGGCCTTGCACAACGCTGGACGATGAGTCGAGGAGGCAGTGGATGCGTGATAGATGAGAGGAGGGATAGAGTAGAAGAGAGCAGATCTGAGGTCTGATTTCTTGCAGTAAGTCTCTGAGCTTGTCCGAAGAGCGTCTTCAGGCAGAGGAAATCCTGTAATAACAAAACTAAAGAATACAAGTGCTATCTGAAGTCCTTATATACTATCAGAGTGGCCTGTGACATGTGACTGTGACATGAGATCATAATCGGAGCAAGTGTGGGTCGTGGGAACGTTATGATATCATGATCGGAGTGAAAGTGGGTCGTGGGAAAGTAAGAACAAAGGGAAATGAATCGTGAGAACATTCATGACAAAGAAGGAACTGCGGAGCGTGAGAACAACCAATGAGAAAATAAGAAGGAAAGTGACACCATCATCGTCAGGGGAACTGATGGGAGAACGTGGGAACAGCCAATGAGAATTAAGGAGGAGTGGCACCACTTGTGTTGTCAAGGGAAGTGATGGCAACCGTGGTGACGTGGCCTGGTTTGGGAGAGGCGGATAAAAGGGGACGTCCTAGGGCGACAACTCATCATCCGCTCCTCTTCCAAATCCAACAAACCTAGCTTCCTTCTACCATCTCCTCATCTTACCATTACTATGCCTCGTGTCACCCAGAACACCTACCGCATCGCCGAGTTCAACGTGTCCCGTACCGACCAGGGAAGGTACCCCCACTCTCGTGCCAACGTCATCGACCCGTACCCCAAGACTACCCGTATCATGGATCGTCTGGACGGGGAAGGTAACGCCTACCTCGACAATCCCATGAACGACCTCTACAACGAGGACTTCTTGTGGGGGACCTCCATCCAGACTATTAGGCTCCAGAGCGAGCGTAGGTTTGATCAGCCGAAGAGGGACAGAATCCTGGATCGCCTCATCACCATGGGGGTTCATGACTTGGACTCAAGTAGGGAGCCAGGTATGTCGACGAGGGGGAGGGGCATTCCAACCAGCTTGGAGATGCGGCACGCGTCGTCCATTGGTAGTCGGCTGTTGAGTCGTATTGACGTCCTTGAGAAGGAGGTAAGGGTATCGAACGTCTTTGTTGGCTTGACGTTTGATTAACCCTTTCCTTTAGGTGACTCGAGAGCGTAAAGAGCGCGGGGAGATGGAGAAGGCGTTTATGACGCAGGCTGCCAAGGTGGAGGAAGTCTTCCAACAGAACAGGGATCTTTCCCAACGCTTGGTGGATCTCGAGAAGCTCTGGGTGGAGGAGGAGAAGTTCACCATGGAACTTCGTGGACGCGTCGAGGCCTTGCAGGTGCGCTGGTCCCTTTGGGGTGTTTGTACCCTTATTGATGACCAACGTTCTTAGGATCAGATCTGCAAGTGTGGGCTGTCCGGGAGTAGGGAGGTTCCTATTGAGGTGATGACGTCCAATGCCTCCGCGAGGAAGTATTGCTGACGTTGTCAATAGGTCCTAGATGATGAATTGGAGTACACCTCCTATCCGGCCATGTCCGAGGAACAACCCATGCTGGGTCAAGAAGTTCCCATCGAGGTACTTCGTGGTTCCTGAACCGTTTGTCTTCAGGGAACTCACTTAGTATTTGTTAGGTCCTCGAGGTTGCTCGTTGTTCAGGGTGCACTGGAGAGTCGTCCAGTGTGCCTTCTCCTGATCCGGTACCAGTGATGGCTGAGATTCTGCCGGTTCGTATCGGTCAGCGTGCTCGTCGTACTGGGCGTAGACAGCCTCTGATGGGATGTGCTTTTCTAGGCGAGTCGACTTGGGAGCAGCGACAGGCGTCGTCAGAGGGTGGTCGACCAGGGACGTCTAGAGGACTGTCCACCAGTGACTCCTCCAAGAGCGGAGAGTCCGGGTCGTCTAGGGGAGTTGCCAGAGCATGGTCCTCCTAGTAGGTACGAGGTGGAGAGGGTCTTGCTAGGGTATGACGTCCTTAGGTGGTCTTCGTATGCCGAGTTCCGAGAAGCCGTGCGACTCGAGGCAGAGATGGAGTGCATGGTTGATACCCTTGTAAATACCCATCTTGTCCTTGTCAATCTCCTTGAGTAGTCGAATGCAATCTTGGTGTCTTGATATAAGGTGTGAAATGAACGAGTGTGGGGTTTTGAAGGTAAAAGAGTCCAAAAAGATGTAGAGACATAAGAGAAAAGGAGTCCGAGAATCGTGCGCGATGACAATGCTCACCTCAAGCAACGCCGAAATGAGGAACCCCCAGGTGGAAACAACAAGGATGTAATTCCTGTTACCCCTCCACTCACAACCAACAAGACCAGACTGGATCAATCTACCCACTCCGAGTTTCCTTGACATTCAACCTGCTCAACACGTTCTCAAGAAACTGGAGAAGAAGGAATTTGTAGAGCTATGGCACTTCACAGCTCAGGGCTGTTGAGAAGCGGCATCGATCAATATTGCAACACTGGACAACGCTCTCAGTTTGGTCCATACGGAAGGGGGTGTCATGTTTCAGTCTGCCAGTGCATCCTCAGTCTCACTGGGGGCGAGGGCCTATGGAAACTAGTGAATACATTGTAAATACATTGAAGACACTGGTTCAATTTACTCAGCCCTTTACCACCAGATACATTCTGGGAACATTTGAAATGTTACTTTGCCATTTGCCCAACATGTTACCACTCATAACATTCAAAATGGTTGCCCAAAATGTTCCCAAAATATTTCCAGCATATGCCTAGTGGGCACATGTTGAGAACATTGAGTCATTTTGGATACATCTTGATTACATTGGCCCATTGTAAATGTATTCAGCATGAGCCCAATTTTTTTCAATTTGATTACCATGTGATTTTTGGGTGCATGTTGGGAACATTTGAGGAATAATCCTGGAAACATTTGAAATGTTATTTTGTAAATATATGTTGGAAAAATAGCAAAGTAACATTTCAAATGTTCCCAGAATGTATCTGGTGGTAAAGGGCTGAGTAAATTGAACCAGTGTCTTCAATGTATTTATAATGTATTCACTAGTTTCCATAGGCCCTCGCCCCCAGTGTCTCGTTGAAAGTGGTCAAAGACAACCGTCTAACCTGGGACCAATGGTCCGAAGGAAAGACGTGGCTTCTGGATTGCATGAGGACTTGTGGATGGAACGACCTCGAAGTCATGCAGTTGGCCAAGTTTTTCCTGAATTTGGACCTTCACCCAATTAGGTCTCAGGAATATGGGCTTCTAGCTGTGCTGCAATACCAGGAGAATGTCAGGTGGAACTGGGTCATGGCCATCAGGAAGGGGACCCCCTACGGGATCGGCAACATCAGTGACGACCTTCTGAATGAATACCAACGGCAGATCGCAATGGAAATTCAAGCTAGGAACAATGTAAGTCAAACTCGCCTGGCGTATCTGCTCAGTGAAGGATAATGCTAACATTTTCTCTCCCACTTCGACATATTGTGTTTGTTTTCGTGATGCTGGCACCATAACGCACCACATGCACCTACCTCGCACCTATGCTGTCATGAACTCAAGATTTGATGAATCAAATTAAACAAATTACAGTCGAGATTCGTGACATAAAGACAAGAAACAAAATAAAATTGGATCCTACAACAAGAGTTATTGTACAAGATACTACTAGTATTCACAACTGCACATCGAATGATCCTCTACAAATAAGTCATGGAAAACATGACGAGGATGGCGAACACTACGTTCACAATAAACAAAGCATCCATGTCATGAACTCAGAATTTGATTAATCAGATTAAACAAATTACAGTCGAGATTCATGACATAAAGACAAGAAACAAAGTCAAAATGAATTTCTCTACAAGAGCTATAGTACAAGATGATACTAGTGTTCACAACCACATACTGAATGGTCCTCTACAAACAAGTCATGGAAAACATGACAAGGATGGCGAACACTATGTTCACAATAAACAAAGCGTCCATCTTGTACCTGACAATACGAACACCCTAGAATGTTATGTTCCAACTCAATACCCTGCTCTAGAAGGACCCACTGCATCTTCTCCATCACCTCTGGCAATCCATCCCTCATCACCAGATAGAAGAATTCCGCCATATTCTCCTTCAAGGAAGTGGCCTGAGTCAAAGCTGCCATTGCGCACAATTTTTGGACTTCTTTTCTCTTATGTCTCTACATCTTTTGGACTCTTTCACCTTTAAAACCCCCACACTCTTTTATTTCACACTTTATATCAAGACACCAAGATCGCATTCGATTATTCAGGGAGATTGGGAAGGACAAGATGAATATCTACAAGGGTATCAACCATGCACTCCATCTCTGCCTCGAGATGCACAGCTTCTCAAAACTCAGCATAGGAAGACCATCTAAGGACGTCATACCCAAGCAAGACCTGCTCCACCTTGTATCTACTAGGAGGACCATGCTCTGGCAACTCCCCTAGACGACCCGGACTCTCCGCTCTGGGAGGAGTCACCACAGGACAGTCCTCTAGACGTCCCTGGTTGACCACCCTCCAATGATGCAAATCGCTGCTCCCAAGACAACTCGCCTAGAAAGGAACATCCCATCAGAGGCTGCTTACGCCCAGTACGACAAGCACACTGACCAATACAAACCGGGCGAATCTCAGCCATCACTGGCAAGGGATCAGGAGACAGAACACTAGAAGCCTCTCCCATACACCTGGAACAACGAGCAACGTCCAGAACCTAGAGACAACCTTCAGTGTCACTTCACCAAGGAAGGCGCTGGAAGTCATCTACCCCGATGGCTTCTCCCTCGACTCCCAACACAGGCTGTTCCTCAGACATGGCAGGATAGGAGGTGTACTCCAACTCATCATCAAGGACCTGAAAAGTATTGGTTAAGTTCCCTGAAGCACAACGATTCAGGAACCACCAAATACCTCAATAGGAACCTCCCTACTCCCAGACAAGCCACACTTGCAGACCTGATCCTAAGAACGTTGGTCATCAATAAGGGTACAAACACCCCAAAGGGACCAGCGTACCTGCAAGGCCTCGACGCGTCCACACAACTCCATGGTGAACTGCTCCTCCACTACCCAAAGCTTCTCCAAGTCAAACAAATGAGAAGCAACCTCTTGATGCTGTTGGAACATCTCGTCCAACTTCGCCGCCTGCACCTTGAACACGTCTTCCATCTCCTTGCGCTCAGCACGTTCTCGAGTCACCTGGAGAAAAGGATCAGCAAATGTATCGACACGTTCGATGCCCTCACCAACCTCCTTCTCCAGAACATCAATTCGGCTGAGCAACCGACTCCCGATGGAAGAAGCCAGGCACATCTCCAAGCTTGTAGGAACACTCCTCCCCCTGGTGGACATACCTGGCTTGTACCTCTCATCGGTATTCTGCACTCCCAAGGTGATCAGACGATCCAACACCTTGTCCCTCTTCGGCTGTGACACCCGACGCTCACTCTGAAGATGAGCCATCTGGATGCCGGTTCCCCACAAGAAGTCTTCATTATAAAGGTCGCTCATAGGGTTGTCAATATAGCCCTGCCCCTCACCATCCAGACAATCGATAATGGTGGTGTTCCTGGGATAGGGAGTGACGACGTTGGCACGGGAGTGAGGATAACGTCCCTGATCGGTGCGAGAGACAGAAACACCATGGATACGATAAGTATCTTGAGCGATTCTAGGCATGGCAACAGATAATGGAAAGATGAGGAGAAGGTAGAAGAAAGCTAGACTTGTTGGTTTTGGAAGACGAGCGGATGATGAGTTGGCACCCTAGGACGCCCCCTTTTATCCACCTCTCCCAAACCAAGACATGTCACCACGGTTGCCATCACTTCCCTTGACAACACAAATGGTGCCACTCTCCCTATTTTCTCATTGGTTGTTCCCACGTTCCCCCATCAGTCCCCCTGATGACAATGGTGTCACTTTCCTTTCTATTTTCCTATTGGTTATTCTCACGCTCCGCAGTTCTTCTTTGTCATGAACATTCCCATGATTCATTTCCCTTTGTTCTTATTGTCCCACGACCCACTTTCACTCTGATCATGATATCATAATATTCCCACGACCCACACTTACTCCGATTATGATCTCATGTCACAGTCACATGTCACAGGCCACTCTGGTAGTATATAAGGACCTCAGATAGCACTTGTATTCTTGAGTTTTGTTATTACAGGATTTCCTCTGCCTGAAGACACTCTTTGGACAAGCTCAGAGACTTACTGCAAGAAATCAGACCTCAGATCTGCTCTCTTCTACTCTATTCCTCCTCTTATCTATCACGTGCATCCACTGCCTCCTCGACCCATCATCTAGTGTTGTGCAAGGCCCTGCCTCACCTCCCCTACTGGTTTGAAGACCTCTACCCACTTTAGTGGTTCATTGTTGTCTCTGTTAGCAAGGGCAAGCTACTCAAGAATTGGTTAGTGACTTGTATTGACGAGTCGTTTCCTGGAGTGGTCTCGGTGCAGAGTGGCCCTGACAAAAGCCACCAAACGATCCCGAGTCTCCTGGGATCGAGGGAGACAACGCTGTCAACTCGTGTGATTCTCCTTGGATGAAGACGAATGGTGATTCCGATGGTTCCGCCAACGTTGCTGGCGTTCCTTGTAAGAAGGTGGGGGAGTAGTAGACCAACTTGATGGAAGAGGAGGAGACGGATTTGAGTGAGGGGAGGGAAGAAGTACTGGAAGATCCATCTGTTCCCATAGCGATAATCCCTGCATCTGAGAGATCACAGGGTTCATGAGGAGGGGATCCTGTGACGAGTTGGCAGGCTGAGTAGGAGCCGATCTGTTCCATAAGACCAGCAATAGGAACCCAATGAGATTCCACGTAATGAGTCAATAAAGCTTGACACATTACTGACAGCGAATGGGCCTCCTCCAACTTGTCCACCAATCCCTCAACTCTGGTATGAAGACCATGAATCACCAATCCCATCCCGTCGACCTGGTTCTCCAACTCCATGATACGCACGGCCTGAGCATCCTGAATATTGATGGTATTCACATGAAGTTGGCCAGCAACTATTTCGTTCATGCGAAGACAAAGTACTTCAGCCAAAAGCTGAGGGATGGTAGAAGGAGGGTGTTGGAAAACACTCTCCCCAGCACGATAAGAAAGATCAATCTACACATGAGGTTAAGTCCAGGATAAATCCCTAGAGGCTTCACCACACGTACCAATGGGTCGGATCCTTCAAAGAAGTCCTGACTGTCATGACCCCAAACTTCATCCTGAGAACCCATATGGATGGGGAGTGAGAGGTTGATGTTAACGGAGGGAGCAGACATGATGCTGATAGGGGAAGAACTTTAAGAGAGGAGGAGGAGCGATGATTGATGGGGGAAAAGGAAAAGCAAACTGGAGAAAGAAACCAGCCATTGACCAATCATTAAATAGATGGTAGGAACCCTAACCCTGAAACACCGGATCTTAGATTCCATCAGACCATTCCATCAAATATTACTAAAAGAAGCCAAAACTGGAGGGAAGTTTTAGATCCGGGGATTTCTCCTTGAAACACCATCAAACTTCTCAGAAGCACAGCCCCATCAATGCGCAGCTTTACCATCACATCAAATAGAAGGATGTTTCACCTATCAATTGGAATCAGAATATTCCAGAAGGAATTGTTGGTAATCATAAGGACTAAGTATGAGTCACGACTAGTCATCATTAGACGCTTCCAAGGGAAGAGTAGACTTAGACACAGAACTTATTAGATCATGTGACCAGGATCTGGGAGTATATAAGGACAAGCCCCTCCGGCTCTCTTTTCCCCTTATCCTCAATCTTCTCTGTAACCCACTACTCCAACTAGTAAGTTGGATACTCTCAAATAAACCGTTTTCCCTCTCATACTAACATACTTAGCAGGGTCCTCCTGCTATTGTATGTTGCCTACTGTTCATCCTAACCCCAACTTCCTCTCTCCCTTCCCCCTCCCTGAAATCAAAGATATTAGGTTAGATTTGTGGAGTCAACGCTTGTTGAAAAGCCTCAGTGTTAACCAGACCAGAGGCCAACTCGTGCACTGTCCCTACTATTGACCCTTCTCCTCTTTAGATTGTGGAGCCCCTTCCCCTCCATTCTTCTCTAGTGCTGAGCACTACTTCGAGTGGAGATCCATCTATACTAATCAACCTCTCGCCATCGTCACCTTCATAGTTCACCCAGCCTATCATAGTGACATTCCCATTGTCCATATCCTCCAACACCCCATCTACCACTGTGAGTCCTGTGTTATTAGTTGGTGGGACTTCCCTACTGCTCTCCTGGGACAACTCATTGCCTGGCTGCAAGGAGTATCCAAGTTACACAACCACGAAGAGAGTTTCTGGTTGTTCACACACGCCCTCGCCGATTTCACCACTGACTTCTGGAAGCCAGTGTATCCCTACGATCACAAGTCCCCCAACCTCAGGCCAGCTCACGCTCCTCTCCTTCCCCTCACCCCAAACAACCCATCGCTTTCTACACCTCTGGTGCCCAGTGACAAGTAAGCAGGCATCCAACCCTGACATATGCACCCCATTGCACCACCTGCACCTGCTCTGCACCACTCACACCTGCACCATTCAACCTGTAACCTTCGGTTACCACTCATTTCGTACCATTTAACAACCTCACCACCATGCCTGCAGGTGAGACAAGATGAACTCATCCGAAGACAAGAGGAGTTGCTCAAAAAAGGCCTTGGAAAACCGCAGTCAAGAGCTCAAGATACTCAGTTTCGCCATAGGGGATCATCCCGATCAAGGTCACCGACCAGGTGCCTGGGTCCTTCGCACCATCGCTCATGATCCCCTGAAGCGGCAAAAAGATCTAGCTTTTGTTCATCAACATTGAAATCCAACCACCACGACAGGCTCCTGTCAGGGCCACTCTGCGCCGAGACGACTCCAGGGAACGACTCGTCAATACAAGTCACTAACCAATTCTTGAGTAGCTTGCCCTTGCTAACAGAGACAACAATGAACCACTAAAGTGGGTAGAGGTCTTCAAACCAGTGGAGGCGGTGAGGCAGGGCCTTGCACAACACTAGATGATGGGTCGAGGAGGCAGTGGATGCACGTGATAGATAAGAGGAGGAATAGAGTAGAAGAGAGCAGATCCGAGGTCTGATTTCTTGCAGTAAGTCTCTGAGCTTGTCCAAAGAGTGTCTTCAGGCAGAGGAAATCCTGTAATAACAAAACTCACGAATACAAGTGCTATCTGAGGTCCTTATATACTATCAGAGTGGCCTGTGACATGTGACTGTGACATGAGATCATAATCAGAGTAAGTGTGGATCGTGGGAACATTATGATATCATGATCAGAGTGAAAGTGGGTCGTGGGAAAATAAGAACAAAGGGGGAATGAATCGTGAGAACGTTCATGACAAAGAAGAACTGCGGAGCGTGAGAACGACCAATGAGAAAATAAGAAGGAAAGTGACACCATCATCGTCAGGGGGACTGATGGGAGAATGTGGGAACAGCCAATGGGAATTAAGGAGGAGTGGCACCACTTGTGTTGTCAAGGGAAGTGATGACAACCGTGGTGACGTGGCCTGGTTTGGGAGAGGTGGATAAAAGGGGGTGTCCTAGGGTGTCAACTCATCATCCACTCGTCTTCCAAAACCAACAAACCTAGCTTCCTTCCATCATCTCCTCATTTCTACACCACTATGCCTCATGTCACTCAGAACACCTATCGTGTCACCGAGGTGAACGTTTCCCGTACCGACCAGGGGAGGTACCCTCACTCTCGTGCCAACGTCATCGACCCTTACCCCAAGAACACCCGCATCATGGATCGTCTGGACGGGGAAGGCAATGCCTATCTCGACAACCCCATGAACGACCTCTACAACGAGGATTTCTTGTGGGGGACGTCCATTCAGACTGCTCGGCTCCAGAGTGAGCGTAGGTTTGCTCATCTGAAGAGGGACAGGATCTTGGACCGCCTGATCACCATGGGAGTTCATGACTTGGACTCGAGTAGAGAGCCAGGTATGTCAACGAGGGGGAGGGGTGTTCCGACTAGTCTGGAGATGCAGCACGCGCCGTCCATCGGGAGTCAGCTGTTGAGTCGGATTGACGTTCTTGAGAAGGAGGTGAGGGCGTCGAACATCTTTGTTGACTGGACGTTGACTAATCCTTTTCCCTAGGTGACTCGAGAGCGTAATGAGCGCAGGGAGATGGAGACGGCCTTCATGGCACAGGCTTCCAAGGTGGAGGAGGTCTTCCAACAGAACCGGGATCTTTCCCAACGCTTGGTGGATCTTGAGAAGCTCTGGTTGGAGGAGGAAAAGTTCACCATGGAACTTTGAGGACGTGTAGAGGCTTTGCAGGTGTGCTGGTCCCTTTGGGGTGTGTGTACCCTTATTGATGACCAACGTTCTTAGGATCAGATCTGCAAGTGTGGCTTGTCCGGGAGTAAAGAGGTTCCTATCGAGGTAACGCTGTCTTCATCTTGGAAGTCCCAAGTGTTTGACATCGTTTAGGTCCTAGACGATGAGTTGGAGTATACCTCCTACCCTGCCATGTCCGAGGAGCAGCCCGTGTTGGGAACTGAGGAGAAGGACATCGAGGTGAAGATGTCGTTGGGGCCTTCCTTGGTGATGTAGCGCTAACGAACGTCTTCTAGGTTCTGGAGATTGCCCGTTGTTCCAGGTGTACGGGAGAGTCTTCTAGCACTCCGTCTCCTGACCCCTTGCCTGTGATGGCGGAGGTCTTGCTGGTTCGTATCGGTCAGCGTGCTCGTCGTACTGGGTGTAGACAGCCTCTGATGGGATGTTCCTTTCTAGGCGAGTCGTCTTGGGAGCAGCAATTGGCATCGTTGGAGGGTGGTCGACCAGGGACGTCTAGAGGACTGTCCACCAGTGACTCCTCCCAGAGCGGAGAGTCCGGGTTGTCTAGGGGAGTTGCCAGAGCATGGTCCTCCTAGTAGATACGAGGTGGAGAGGGTCTTGCTAGGGTATGACGTCCTTAGGTAGTCTTCATATGCCGAGTTCCGAGAGGCTGTGCGTCTCAAGGCAGAGATAGAGTGCATGGTTGATATCCTTGTAAATACTCATCTTGTCCTTGTCAATCTCCCTGAATAGTCAAATGCGATCTTGGTGTCTTGAAGGTGAAAGAGTCCAAAAGATGTAGAGACAAAAGAGAAAAGAAGTCCGAAAATTGTGCGCGATGACAGCTCCCAGCCTGTCCAATCTGCTTGGGAAGACACCAGCATCAGACATCTTCGTGCAAAGCCACAGAAATGTGGAATGGCAAAAAAGCAATCTGCTCAAGGGCCACGAATGGGAGGGTCATCAACAGCTGCGGCACAATCATCTGCTCAGACTGGCAATGACCAAACCGCTGCACCGACACTTCCAGAAAACACATGCACGAATGTTCCAGCTGTAGCTCTTCAGAGCATGGTGCTGACTCATGTCCAGCCACCCAACCCTGAAGTCTGAACACTGCTTGTGGCGGAGGAGTGGAGAACTGCCCTAACAGATGCAGGTATCCTCGGCAAATACCCCCAGATTCCCCACTTCATAACTCATGGTGCCGACACTGGCATCCCTCAATTATACTTTACCTTCATCCCACCTAATCACCCATCCATCACAACAAACCAAACAATCTTCAACGAAATAGTAAATACAGAATTTCAGAAAGGACGCTATTGGGGTCTGTTTTCGAAGACCGAGCTTGAAAGTATTATAGGGCTGTTTCAAACTTCACCACTTTTGTTAGTTCCCAAGCCCAGAAAATTCCGCCTCATCCAGAACTTATCTTACCCACGAAATTTGTCAGGCGTACACTCCATTAATTCTTCAATTGAATCAGATCTATATCCGTGTTCATGGGGAACTTTTTCAACTGTTGCAATCATCATCCGATCACTTCCACCCGGCTCCCTGGGTGCATGCAGAGATGTATCGGAAGCATATCGTATCATACCTCTGGCCAAGGATCAATGGCCAGGCATTGTGGTTTGTCTTGAAGAAGACAGCCCTTTGACCTCCAAACCATTTGTGCTGAACACTTGCACAAGTTTTGGGAAGAAGTCCTCAGGAGGACTCTTTGGTCTTTTCGGAGATGCGCTCCTCAACATTTTCCAAGGAGCTGGTATTGGCCCATCTCTCCGATGGGTAGACAATTTTGTGTTGAAATGTAGCGTTTCCAGCTTCTTCGATTGCTTACTTGTACCTGTAGTAGTATCCCCTTCAAGTACCTTAAAATAGTCATTGTCCTGTTATCGTCTCCTCAGTCTTTTCCCATTCCTGAGGAGTACGTATATTATTCTTTTCGTTCCCTATACCTAGGCTAACACACTTGTAGTACAGTCTAATCTAGGCTACGCTAGATTTCGACATTTTGTGTTCTTTCTGCTACTACGATGCTTCTTAGACGACTACAACAAGCTCCATGAAAGGTGGAAAATCAAAATAGAGGAAAACAGCGGAATGCTACACAAGGGCGGCAGATTCTGGTTCAAAGGTGAAATGTTACCCAACGACCAATTTGAGGAATTCGCCGAGGACATGTCAACACCGCTACAGGATCTATCAGTGAAACATGGAGAAACATCAAATTCAACATATGCCTACTTGATGGAACATGTCGATGTCATAAGTGCAAAACTTGATATCCCATGGGAGAGATCAAAGGACGTTCCGTTCGGAAGCATCACCCCTTTCATTGGTTTCAACTGGGACATTGAAAAGAAGATAGTCAGTCTTCAGGAAAAGAAGAAAGTGAAGTATCGAAGTGCAGTTGAGGAATGGTGGAGGCAAAAGGTTCATACATTGGAAGACGTGCAGAAACTTTATGGAAAATTGCTCCACACATGCCTGGTGGTCCCAGAGGGACGGGCGTACCTCACCAAATTGGAAAGCATACTCAGAATTTTCCACAAAACTCCTCACAAACCATGACACCTGCCACATCATACCAACAAAGATCACTTGTGGTGGCTACGCACCCTCAGTGAGCCCACTTTGGCACGAGAAATTCCTGGCACACACGAGATCATTGATATCCAAGCATTCTCAGATGCCAGCTCAAGTGTTGGGATCGGAATCGTGATCCATGGCTGGTGGAGCGCCTGGACCCTCAAACCAGGGTGGAATATCGATGGGCGAGACATCGGTTGGGCCAAAGCTGTCGGAATGGAACTTCTTATCAGATTCATTCTTATGAGAATCCCTCAAGGCACGAGGTTCAAAGTCTACAGGGACAACAGAGGCGTCATCAAAGGATGGTGGTCTGGGCGCAGCCGAAACCCTCAGACAAACGAGGTCTTCAAACGAATCCATTTTCTTCTCCACATACATGGAGGCACAGTCTTTACAAGGTACATCCCAAGTGCATCGAATCTGTCAGCGCGTTTGCTGTCATGAAGAAAACCCCGTTTAAAAATTTTATAAATCAACAAAAACACAAGACACCCAGTACGCTCGACGACCAACTCGAACATCACACTCCTTTCATTTCCCTTTTCTCTCCCCTCTTACGACACACGATGCATAAAGACAAAAACAATGAAGACATCATATTGGTTCACTAGGGTCAATTGCCCTCCACGACTGATACACGAGTACACTAGTCATCATCAAGATTCCCTTCGAAGTCATGGACCTCTCCTTGGTCCTCAGCAAGAACACTCTCAGCCATTTCCTCAGCCAAGGTCCCGCCTTCCGAAACTCCAGCTCCATCCGATGCCTCGTCCGTCTCCATGAGACTTGAGCGCGCAAGCAGCAAGAGTTGTTGGATCTGAATCTGATCCATTACCTGACTCAGCGACTCGATGACTTGCCGGATCATCAAGCCCCTCTGGCTCGAGTGAAGAACGACTGCTCTCAACTCCTGAGCGTTCATCGTCTGCCTCCCTTCCACAACGACTTCTCTCAACACGTCCGGTTCTTCTTGCTCGAAGATAGTTGGAACGGAATGCCTCTGATGAGGGAAGACCGCGGAGTTGTCCTTTGAAGTAGTTCGAGCGGACGTAAGGATGGTACTTGGCCAACGGAAGAGCCCCAGCTGAGCGGATGCAACGTTGCCCACTCACAGAAGATCCAAGGATAGGTTGCTCATCAATGACCCGCGTCATCAACTCGAATTCCTCCCGAGACACAATGGGAAGGACTTCTTCTTCTTGATGAAGCGGCGACATCGACCTTTCCTCGGCGGAAGAACCCGAACTTTCTTCTTCCTCTTCTTCCATCGAAGCATCTGTTGGTACTTCGGCGGAACTGGCATCCTGGGTTCAGATGTTTAGTCCAGAAACAAAAGGACTAGACTAACCCCCTGAACCTACCTGGTTCACGATCACTTCCAGTTCACCCACCGGCACCATCAGAATCCGACCTTCTCCAGCTGAAGGAGCTTCATGATACGACGAATCCGAGGAATACTCCAATCCCGAATCCTCAGTGGGAACATCAGGCGACTGCTACTAAGAGTCAACGTTGTGGTTAAGGTCACAACAAGAAGACTCTTACCTTGTCACCACAGGTACAGAGTTTGCTCTGCATGTGCCCCACCAGATTTGTCAAGTCGTCAAGCCTCCCTTCCAA
>Ga0307513_10001385_pt1 | contig 34921 bp, 41 predicted proteins | sample 15_EM_MG_FD_202174 | JGI IMG/M metagenome (GOLD analysis project Ga0307513, IMG submission 202174) | Populus trichocarpa ectomycorrhiza microbial communities from riparian zone in the Pacific Northwest, United States - 15_EM | ecosystem: Host-associated > Plants > Roots > Unclassified | place... | reverse complement strand
CGTTGCAAAGCGACACGTCGCTTTGCTAAGCCGACGCAAGGTGACGGGACCCCCCCCCTTTGAGGGGGAAAAAAGCCTATCCGTCGCGAGACCTCTCAGGCCCCGATTTCATATGCCCGAGGTGAACAATCTGCCTTGTTGATTCAATGGAATCAATGGGGCAATATCGTCTACCCCTGGACGTGATGGAGGACGAGAACCTGTTCATCATACAGGCTGCATCGCCCGACCCAAGACACAAGAAGTGGACAAAGAATCGACCTGGTATTCGCGAGTTTGTGCTCAACCCTCCTGAAGAAGATGAAATTATTCAAGCGTCTGGTTTATTCTCTTTTTTTTACCACTGACGCTGACTGGTTCTGATTTCAGACTTAGGTTACACGGCTTTGGTGAAGCCGAGGATATCAAGTCTGCCATAGGGGACTATGGCAACAATATGCGCAGTATTTTCCAGGTTCTCCGCGTGACGGCAGAATAGAGGCAAAGCTCGCCAGCCTTGACCTCGCCGCCTTCAAGAGGATGTTGGAGGCCGACATCGAAGCTCAAACGTCCCATACATTGATTACGTCCGTGTGCACTCAACAGCCTGATCCAAGCGACAGTAGATACATCAAATCGGACCGCGTCTCCCGCACCTTTACTGGCGCTGTCGTATATAGAGCCCTCCTCCGTCGCTATGGTGCGGAGTTCCATAGGACAATAAGGTTCACGGCCAGTCTCTATGGGAGGATTGGAGGCGCCGCTTCAGCGGGAGGGGGGATGGGGAAATGTGGTGCCACCAAGAAATCCCCAAACTAGGGCGCCTTGATCTAATCCGAATGGTCTATCGGAATGGAAAACTAGTCCAGGGCGAGGACACGAGGCCCATCTCGATTGGTTCCTTGACCCATCAGATTTACACTATGAAGGATACATTGACCTCCGACCCTACGAAGTACTACGTCCCCAACGAGAAAAATAATGCAACATTCGATGCGTTCTGTCGATCTAATGGAAATGGAATAGGTCTACAAATGACTTTGGCGACCACGCACTCGGTCGCTCCGTCTGGCCTTAACCTACTCCAAAGGCGGCTGTCGGCGAATGTAAAAATGAATGACTACTACTTTGTCTTCGTCATTCCCAAGGGCCAGAAGTTCGAGTGTGTAGCACCACAATCGCAGTTTGGGTTCACTTTCTGTACCCTTGAGCTGGACCATGGTAAGTAACACTGGTCACCATTGAACGCGTGAAGACTGATCTCTCTAGGCCGCACACCGCTTGAGGATGATACGATGGCAGACGATGATAGTCGGTTGAGTGAGTTTGGCCAGCCACCCACGCGCAGTACCTATGAACACTGATCTCTCTAGGCCACACGCCGCCTGTGGACGATACGATGACAATAGATGAGTTGAGTGAGTGAGTTGGTTGGCCAGTCACCCAGGCGCAGCAGTACGTGCACCTATCCTGGGGTGATCATGTACTAACAACATACCAGAGCGCAAGAGGGGAAGTGTGGCGAGACGTGCTGATAGGGTGGAGGATGGGGATGGTGAAGAGGGCATGGCTTACAGCGGTGAAGAAGACATGCCAACCCCCAAGATGCAGGTGAACCACAAGTCCACCAGCTCCTGGTGTCACCACTTACCCAGAACATTGCCACAGACGCGGAGAGGGTCTCAGAAACGCGCTGAGGGGTCTCAGCCCAACCAATCAAAAGTGTCGCCGACAAAAGGCGGCAAGAAATGCCACAGGAAAGGCAGCAAGGATGCGAATGCAATAGTCCATCGTGGGTAGATGGTGCGGAAGAATTGCTTCTTCCTTTCTAGAGATAACTGATCCGATTTTCGAATATAGTCGAGAGCGTTTTTTACGTCCTTAATGTAAGCTGAAGGGACAATTAGGACGAAACGTTTAGTTCGGATGTGGAACACGCTACGCACATCCTATTACGTTCTTGGTACCACAGAAGCTCTTCGGACGGATAGCTAGTGACACCCTGTGAATAAGATCCCAACACACCTCGCTGTAAAGTCGGGCACTCTCGGTCCCAGCAAAGTTGCCTTGAACACGTACCTCCAACACCCTAAGCACGTCGTTTTTCTCACGCATTGCACGTAGCGATCACCGAACCTGCCCACATGATAAGTCTCGAAGCACCTGAATTAGAAATGGACATACCTTCTTCACGAGAAGGTGGTCAATGAAGGGACTTTTGTCCTCCTATGGCTGGTTGAATAGCTTATCGTCTTGGCTAAAGACCATCCACGTACCGAAATTGTAAGGTTGTGACCTTCTCTCTTGTGTCTTGAGTAGATATTTTCCGTTCACACGGTTCCTCGAAACCCTTCGTGTATTGAAAGGAACAATAAATACGGTGCGAGAATTGGATACAAGAGTGAGACGAACAAACAGAATGGCAACTATGAGAAGATACTCGAACGCGCAGAGTCCATTGACCTCATCCTGGAGGTCATAATCGACTAGGGCGTCGCAACGGTACTGACATAATCGCCAACATGTTGTCTGTGGCCTTCATTAGCGAGGCTCAGGCCACATGTCGTGTAGATACAGTACCCCTACATAAATCAGGAATCAAATCACCGCTCCCAAAGCCGTACGACGGACAACCAGATCACATTGGGTTTGAGAGCTGGTTGTCCCTCCTACTCGAGTTCTTCAGAATCCATCAATTGGACGTCCTCAATAAAGTTCAGGACCGTGCGCGTCTTGAAATTCTAGGACAATCCCTGAAGGACAAAATGCATACATATTTCCGGGAGCAACACCAAAAGTTCCTGGAACAAGGAGGGGCATGGGACTTTCGGGAGGCCATTTTGGACCTCCGCGATCGATATCTGTATAAGAGTGCTCCCTTTGTGGCAGCTCGTAAATTTGAGACGCTCATGCAGGGTAATCGCGACGCGCAGGCCCGCTATGATGAATTGACCACACAGGCAGCCCTTATGATCGAATACCCGTCAGATTATCACTTCCGACTTCGATTCATGCTTGCTTTACGCCCCGAGGTATTGGAATACATCATCAAGACCCACTCCGTGAGCGCGGAATAATCCACGCTCCAGCGTCGACATCGCCAATCCATTCTAGTATAACGTTGACGACCTCCAGGGTGAACTATGACAGGAATTATATAAGAATAAGAATGGGAAGGGCAGGTCATGAAGAAAGTAGAGGCGGTGTGATAGTTGCTTGGGTGTACTCCCACAAAATTATCATCTGCACCTTCATTGTAATGGAGGTTGTGGGTTCCAGGTGTTCAGGTGTTGAGCATTCGTGGATGGAGGCATGCACCGTAATTGTTATTGCCAAGCAAGGTGCGTTCTAAACATCAACTATATCAACACAGGACCGATGTTTGGATGACCAGTAGCGTCCACTCACCTCCCCCCCCCCCACTAATGATCAGATCTTTCGATCTAGATATGCTTCCGTTCGAGTTTCGAACTGCAAGGCCTCCGCTACCAAAGCAGCCACCTCTGAACACCTTCAGAGTCGCCTCCAGACCATTGGAGTACTGCAGAACCAATCACTAGACCAGCCTAGGAGCCGAATCCAGGTCCTCCGAGACTGAGTAGCGTGTCGTACCACATAACCGGTCTCACAAGGTCTATTGGGTCTGATGGAGGGTGCACTCACCTCCTCCATAACGGTGTTCCCTCGGACCACTGCTTTGCCAACGGCTTCTCCACCATCTACGACGTCTTTTACTACATCTCCTCGATCACCACCGTGCACATTCTCGTTGTGGTAGATCCTATCTCCTCGTACTTCGTCCGCATTGGCTAATGCGTGCCCTTGTCGGGCCATAATCCTCGCTCGTTTCTGGAGAGGAAGGGCAAGAGTCGAGGGTCGCTCTGAGTCGTAATTACGGGTGAATGGACCGTACGTCTGCAATAGGGATGTCGGTTGAGTGTAACGCATTGAAAAGTTGGCGGCAGACGTTGAGTGGCGTACCTCCCTAATCAATATCACTACGGAGGATGAGAGGTGGTATGAGATAGATGCGTACATTAGGTCATAGACATGGTTCATTTCGAGTGACGCAACTAGACTTGCAGTCGGTGCCGAGTCGGCAACAATCGCGGCGCTCCTCGCTTGAACGGGACAGGATTCAGAAGAGTGGCAAGTGGTAAAGCTCACTTGAACCCATCCATCACTCTCCGAGAATGCCACGCGACATATTCTGCTTCATACTCGGTGACCACTCTACCTTCCCAGTCAACTTCGACGGGACTGAGTTGGTGGACGACTTGAAGAAGATCAAGATTGAAACGGAGCCAAGTCTCGATGCTACTGATGCGCATGCGCTCACCTTGTATCAGGTCGCACTCGATGAATCCTGTGCCTATGATAAGAAGACGCGCATGAGCGAACTCGAACGATTATTCCACCACTTGAACGAGTGCACGGAGCTCGACGAGCAGCAAGAGTTATCGGTATATTTTAATGGGGGCCATCCTCCAGGGAAGGAATATTATATCCTTGTGCAGATTCCCAAGAGTGAGTCCATATATTGTGGAGGCGTTGTCCTTATGGCTGGTGGTTTCCAAATGCAGCCCCGTTGTCGCAGTTCCAGCGTCGACAGCGCCAATTCATTCTAGTATCATGTTGAAGACCTCCAGGGTGAACTATGACAGGAATTATATAAGAATGAAAATGGGAAGGGGCGGATCATGAAGAAAGTAGTGGCGGTATGATAGTTACTTGGACTACTCCGACAAAATTATTATCTGCATCTTCAATGTAATGGAGGTTATGGGTTCCAGGTGTTCAGGTGTTGAACATTCGTGCATGGAGGAATGCATGGTGATTGTTCGGATGATGAGGCTAGGGCGTTTCTGACATAGATAGAAATAGTTTGATATCTGGGAATGGGTGTTCGTGCGGATATTGACATTTGGATAATTTAACGGTTGAATAGCACGCGGTTTATGTGATTTTGTGTACTCGATGACTTGTCGAAGTGGTGGTGTGGGTGACATATTTTGGTCATGAGAACTCAACTGCTGTAACCAATAGATTAGCTACAATGCTACGCGTACATCAATCTAAACCGCACACGTTGAATTTAGGGACACAAGTTAACAGTAAATGGGCCACTCATATGCCGACGACACAAAGCCCTGGACAGAAAACGACTAGGCTATGAAGGCAAAAACGCGAACACGGAAAGGTAAATGTGGGACAAGGGGAGGATAGCGAGGTAATTGGAGGGCCGAGAAGGCCGAGGAGCCGTGGAGCCTCAATCCTGTGTCTTACAAAAGGCCTGTGACAGCGGAGGGGAGGGGCGTAACATATCGCCGAGTACAACTGATCTCTGATATGCAGTGATGCTTTCTCCCCAGGGCTTTGTCCCCAGAACGCAGAGGAGGCGAGGGTATATGGGCTTCAGAATTGCAGAGTGGCGCGTAAGTCATTGTCGTAGTCGTAACGGTAAGAAGTGGATAATTCAGGTGTTCAAATTGCGAGACTATGGAGCATAACTCCGAGCTCGGTTAGGACTACGGTTCCTGTCAGGGCGAGAAGGAGGCCCTTTTCTGATGCAATGGCCGAGCGTCTGGACCTCGATCTGGTGTCGAATCGAATCGAATCGATGGAATAAGGATAAGGTTGGGTGGTTGGGTGGTTGGGTGGTTAGGGTGGTAGTTCCCCGGGGGGCGGTGGATCGTGGATCGTCATAGCTGCCTTGGGAACGTTGAGAAGGTGAGAGTAGATGACGAGTTCCGCGAAGGCGACGGTGACGACGGGCGTAAAGTGTAAAGGGCGTTTGTTATTTGTTTGTTTTGGATTTCAAAAGTTGGACTCATCCTCGACTCGCCAGCCAGGGTTACAGATCCAGGGGCTATTAGCACACTAGCAACCTTCTACTCCACACAACGCTCCATGCAATTGTTCCCCAATACGCGCCTCTCCAACATCAACGACTACACCAACATTTTTGTCAATTTTCCCTCGCCCTCATCGACTGATCCCTCTTCCGCTGCCCAGCATGGCTACTCCTTCGATCCCTACGATGCCCATGCAGAGTATCCAATACGATCCTCAGCGTCTCGCCGCCGTGGTCGTCGCCCACCTCTCCGTTAGCCAGCCTCACCAGTCGCAGGCCCAGGCGCGTATTCTGGATAGAGGTGCTTTCGCGTCCATCTACCTCCTTTCAGCCTCTCTCCCCCGCATCCCAAAGTCTTTCGTTGTCCGCGTCTCCACTCGCCCGGTCTACAACCCTACCGCGTCCAAGCAGGAGAAGGACAAAATACGCGGATACGTAGGAATACTCCTCCTCATCCACGGTATGTATCCCGTCCCACCCTGGCCTTCCTCCAAATCGAAGGCGTGAATTCCCCGCTGACTCGTCTCCCTCGGAACAGCCCGCGCGCCCCCCTCCGTCCGCAAACTCACACCACGCATCCTCGCATACAACGCCTCTGACGCGTGTGAATTCGGCCATGGATGGATCGCAATGACCCGCTTGCCTGGTGTCCCCCTTTCAAAGTCCTGGCCAGAGCTTTCTCCCGCTCAACGTGACGTCGTCGTCCGCCAGTTAGCAACATTTACCAAACATCTCTCATTCGTCGCCACCTCTTCAAGTGGTGATGAGGATGACGAGACTGGCCCGGAAAGTTGGCCAGCCGTGGGCAGTCTGCTCGTTAGGGGAGACTGCCAAACGTTCGGCCAGCTCGAAGCTGCGACCGACCAAGCGCTCCATCGAGACCTCGAATTGGCGCCGTTGCTCCTGCCCAAGAGGCATGGAGCGAACAATCTTCGACCCGTTATGCTAAAGGTGAGTTATTGCCTCACTCGCTCTCATATGCCTGTCTGCTGACTGGCCTACCTACGGCTACAGGCGCAACCTCCTCCTACGTCGGCTCTCCTCCCCCTCGGTGGTGACGATGACGATGACGATTACCTCTCGTGTTATGAAGTCTTGTTCCCTACATCCTCGCCACCCTCGAGTCCCATCCGTGCCCAGTTCTTCCCTGCCGGCAGCTCGGAGATGGTCAAGTCGTGTGAGGATTGGCTGGCCGGGGTTATGAGTGGCATGCCAGAGATTGTCATCATCGAGGTGTGTCGGGCCGCCGCCGCTTACTCAGACCAAGACCGTTACTAATGCACCAATTACTCATGTTGGTACAGGCCGAAGATCTTCAAGGAGATCCGGCCCACCAAGAAGGCGATGGGGACGAGATCTACGCTTCCCTTGCCTTATGGGACCTCCCTTCCGCCTCGAATTCGTCCGAGGAGACCCCATACTCAACTCCCATGAGTACTGTGCTGCTGCTTGATGACGAGGGTGATTCGGCTATCGAGGACATCTTTACTATTTCATTTGCATCGACGCCCGCGCTCTCGCCCGTTGCAGCCCAAACGCATCCTCCACCCCCACTTCCGACACTTTCCCTTTCGGTTTCGAATCTTACGCCGACGGGGCTAGAGACTACCAAGCCTTTCCGCCGTCCGTCTACGAATGCAGTCCAAGTCACCGCAACCGACCTGCCATCAACCACGCTGGAGATGTTCCACGCCGCCTTGGATGTCGAGCTCGCCTTCCTGGAGGAGCACCAACCCGCTGCGGCGCGGTGCTTCAATAATAATATGCTGCGCCTTGCCCAAAGTGGGATGGAGGATGAAATCCCCCGCGGTGCACGGCCCGCAGTGGGCGGGTGGGATGGGTACTCGGCGCAGCTTAAGGCGCTCAAAGGAATTGTACGCAAGGTCGTAGGAACGCATGAACAGCAAGGAGACGAGCCCCTTGTCCTTGGCCGTGTAGGATGGGATGCCGCGGACGTGCTTGTTCAAGTTGAAGAGGACGATGATGGGGAGGAGCAAGTCAGGGTCACTGGTGTGGTGGATTGGGAGTTTTCGGGTGTTGTCCCACAATGGATGGTCGCCGCCGTTCCTGGCTTCTTCCGTTCCCCTTCGTCGTCTACCGATGACAACGGCAACGGCAACGATGAGGAGGGCATGGAGCAGCATGAAGGGGGTGGAATACTCCCTCTTTGGGTCGAAAATTCGACTACATGGGCCCTCCCCGCGGGTATTAAGAACGACAACCGTCTCGCTAGCGTTTGGCGGGATACCCTCGACACGGACGAACACGAACACCAGTGGGAGAAGGACGAGTTAGTCCGCGCGGCATGGGAAGTAGCCAATGTCGAATGGCACGAAGTCCAGCGAGGGTGTGCATGGGCGCGGGGTTACCTTGCTTCATGCCATCACCATCAGCTTCCACACCCTCCTGCCGCTTGCCATCTCGATACACAAAAAGAGCGCCACCTCACCGTGGATGTTCCCTCGGACGGGGAGTGTTCGTCTGGTGGGCATAGTCGTGGGACAAACGATACCCAGGAGACGGTAGAGAGTGTGATGCCTACTACGCCTAGTGACGACGAGGTTCCCCTTCCCACTGCCGCAGCACCGATGAAGGGTACTCAGGCGTTGAATTTGGTGGGGGTCTTCTTTAGCGCCGGGCACAGCGTCGAGGATGGCAGTGACGAAGAGGAAAGTGAGGACGAGGAGAAAAGTGACGAGGGAGGAGAGGAAGGAGAAGACTATGAATCCACCTCAGGCTCGCACGACTGGCGGGACGAGTTTGAGAGTGCTTTCATGTTCTCTGCACCTCTCCCTTCGCACTCTCTGCGTACCATATTCCCTCAACCCACCTCAAGTACCGCCCAACAAAAACAAAGGCAACTGGCCGAGGAAAGCAAACGAGAGAAGCGAAAGTTTGAGCAGGGGATGAACGACCCTCTCCCGCGCACCGGGTACGAAGTTCTCTGGGAGGTACCACCACCACCCACCATGGCAGATCTTGAGTTTTTGGTCGAGAGGGACTTGGACGCGGGGTGGTGATATCGTTATCCCCTACCTTCCTACCCCATCATGTGGCGTCTTCATGGTCCCACCTTTGATCTGCAGACACCAAAATAGATGCCCATCGGTCCTTTTGGACTCCTTTGGACTCCTTCTGACTGTGATTGCGATCGTGACTGTATTTATTCACATGGACCCTTTCCACCTTCGCTCCTAGTTTTGTCTCTTGCACCGTCCGGCCTCCCTTCGCAACCATTAACCCCCCTATTTTACACGTACCATATTCTCTGGGTTTGTTCATCCTTCCCAGCATTTGGCCTCGACTGTGATTCTCGTGTTCGTGCTTGAGGGTTTGCATTTTAGCTTCACGGCCCAGTCGTCTGTCCAGGACTTGTTACCGTCGTCAACGTATGAGACCGTGACTGAGGCCCCCTTGTTTCCATTACCCTGTCCCCCTTTCCGATTATGGCGGGTATTCACACTTGTATCCTGCATTTACGGTTGAGTGTTGTAGAGAAGCGTTGTAGCTGTTCTGTTGCTGAATGCGGTGGTGTTTGTGCTCATAATTGGGTTGCTTTGCTACATCTTTAACCAACCCCTTTAACCCGTCAGCACGTACTTGATCGAGCCGCCGATTTCGCATAAGACACGTTATACTCATTCGCTGGATTATCCGAATGCCGATATCCTCTAAGGATTCGGCGGTCGCAAGAACGCCAGTCGAGCTCTGGATCAAGATCCTTTCATATCTCGTCGATGATGGCATGGCGCATCCGTTATGTGATCCCATCGAGTTTGAGGAATACAATTTCCACACTTCGCATGGCCATTGCTTCGATCACAGCACTTACGAGTTGCTCCGTGCTGTCTGCCAATCATGGAAGACAATCGCCGAACGGTGTGCGCGAATCCCGCAGGAAATCACCGTTAGAGGCATTACTGTATCCGAAAGAATCTCGTCTCGGGTGGGCCACCGTTGCGTGAATTGGTTCAACCCACCTTCCACCTTCCCTAATATCTCAGACATCCTTGGAGCGCCCTCATGCAGAGTAATTCACATTCACATTCATTTTTTGCCGGGCCCCGATTGCCTTCGGGCTATCACAAACTGGATCGCTGGTTTGCATTCCCTTCGGGGTCTATGTCTCTTGGGGTGCGCGCACCTGCCTAATAATAACCCATTCAAGGTCTTGTTCAGGTTATTATCGGGCACGTGCACTCGTCTCATCAGCCTTCATATTGGCTGGGTCAAACCATCAGCAGAACCACTCTCACTACCTCACCTAAGATCCCTCATCATTTGTTTTTCTCGGAACCCCACACCCTTCAAGCACTATCTCTCAGGCTGGAAACTCCCTAGCTTGACAATGTTCAGTCTTTGTGTTGATGGCTGGCAAGATTCCACTAGTTATATGGATCTCAATATTTTCCTTCCATTTACCAAAGGAATCAAGGCACTCTTTCTACGGCGCTTGTACCACCCAGACGGTGTCATCCGATCCTACCGTATTGACCTTGAAGGAATCTTTCCCTCACTTGAATATATTTTCCTGTACAACACACCTTTACATCTTTACAAACCCATTCCCCCACTGCACCCACTGCACACCATTAAATTCGCACACCCTTCCTTAGACCGGGTATTTTATTACTCGATTCTTCCTCCAGAGGAACATAAAAGGCAAAAACTGGTCAAATTGTATTTGAAGGATGAGCAATACCTGCTGGAGGACCAGAAATTCCTAGATGCACTTACGCATGCTGGGATAGAAGCATTTACTTGGGATGGAAACACGCAAATCATCAGGTAGTTTGTTAAGAATAGGTATGTAGCATTTCCAGAAAGTACTGCTAAGGTGCTACTAAGATTATACCTGCACAGTGAAGTTATCAACGGCGACTCAAATTCAGATCGTGTGTGTGGAGCCTGAAAAGAAAGATGAAATTAGCCATGCTACTGACAGTGGTAAGAAACAGGAAACAGGAGTTGTGTAGCATATATATTGCTCCAGAAATCAGAGGGAATTCTCCGATTTCTTGGTCACCTTCCCAGCCACAAACAGAAGGGGTGCTTAATTCAAAGAAGATCTCTAATGTTCCTGTATACAACCTCTTCTTATTGATTGATTGAGAGATGAGGGAAGCGGCCACCATCCCAGCAAGCAGGAATGGAAGCAGTATTTATGTTACAAGTTTGAATATGCCTTCCATCAGTTTCGCTGTATAATAGTGGAGCAAAGGAAAGTCTCTCGTGTTTGTGGCACTCAGTTGCCATTAAAAGGTAAACGACGGGATCCATTATGGGCGTTTACGAAGACTCATAACAGTATCAGTAAGCGTGTTATGGTCCAGAAACTCCTCCCGAGAGGTCGAGGACGAGCCGTGGCTCGCCTTTATTTGTCCCAGACCTGACCCCTGGGCATCCTCTCTGGGGAGTAGGCGACTGCTCTCTCAAACACGATCCACCAGCACCCGACTACTGGTCTCGAACGTCTTTTCGCTTCCGAACAACCCGTGCGCATAAATAGACTGTTCGCGGTAACGCTATCGTCATCATGCAGCCTACCATTATCAGCGGTATCAGCCAGCGCACCTCCGTCATTGGCCCTCGTCGGTGTTCTATATCCAGTCAGGACCGTATCTTACCAATTCACTTTATATAAGCAGGTGAGTACCCCTTTGGTCGAGCTGCGACGAGCGCCAGCCTGGGCAGTGAGCAGGCCGGCCGTAGCGGTCGACCGGGCTAACCGCTCGCTCTTTGTAGAGCCCCCGTACGACTGTCTAGGTCCATTTCGGGTCCAACAGCGTCACACAAAGGGCGCGTCGAACGCGTCCCCTTCTTGTTGTCTCCCCGTTCTGCCAGCCACCACAGCCGTTCGAACCACCCACCTACTCGCCCGCCCCGCCCAGTATCGCTCGTAGCATCTTCGCTTCGGATCTACTCATCATAGATATAACATAACTCACCGACCAATTGCCAACCTACCATGCCTTCGCCCGCTAACAAGTCTGCTCCTATTTCCACTGGTCTTCAACCACCTAATGCCAATAAGAAGAAAGACAAGACACCACGCAACTCACCAAGTAATGCCCACGCAGGCGGGCGCACCCCTCGCGCAAACACCGACGCCTCCCTGCCGCTCGTTGCCCCGCCCGATCCAAAGGCGCTGACCAAGAAGGCCCGCAGAGCCGTCAACATTAAGGGCAACAGGGGCAAAGGACAGAGCAAGAGCGGTGCGGGGGGTGTCGTCATCGACGGTGATGACAAGGAAGAGCAAGAGAGTGGCAGCAGCAGCAGTGAGGAGTACGACGACGCGCCCGAGCTTGGGAGCACACCAAACGCTGAAGTCCAGATGGACGAGTTGGTCAGAGCCGCAGAGGAGCGCGCTGCGAAGGGTGCGTTAGCCTCTCCGGCCTCCCTGCCTCACTGCACAGCCCCCTACCGACCGACCGTTGGTCCCAGGTTGACCCCTTTGGCAGAACCGACAAAGCTCACTGCTGGGTACGAGCTGATCACCAACCCTGCCTCCAAACCCATGCTTTTCGATCCCCGGCATGGGCACATCGCGCGTAGAGGCTCGCTCGCGAGCTCAACGGGGTTCACGGACGAGAGCGATTGGTGTGAGCTTGATATGGATGATATCGAGGTCCCTGTCCAGCGTGCCAAGTACGCCGAGGTGCTGAAAAAAGCGCCTGCCGTTCCTGCTGCTCCTGCCGTTCCTGCTGTCCCTGCTGCCCCCTAGAAGGTCCTTGCTTGCTTCCTCGTTGGTTGCGTTCGGTATAGACGTTTTTGACCCGTGCTCTGCTCCAAGACTCGATTTTTATGGCTAGAAGGACTCTCGATTCGTAACCATAGTGTACAGTCTCCTCTTAGATCCACACTCTACCGCTTGTATACGAGATTGGGAGTATGGAAATCCTACTCTGCCATGGTCAGAATCAAGGTTTGTGTGAGGCTGGGTCATAATGGCATTGTGGAGTCTGATCGATCCATCGGCCGCGCATAGGTGAAACCCTGTGATCACCAACAACTCCCCGCTAGGGTCACCCATCCCTCACAATGTCCTCGTCGAAGGCCGGTCCTACGGGTCGTAATTGAAAGATCCAATGAACGATATATTTCAAGACTGCTAGATACTACATATACAACCATTTGAACGAATCAGAGAACTGCATGAGGTCGACGGGTAGGAAAAAGGAAAGGAAGGAGCGTGAACCGCAACCTCGGACGAGTGCAAGGGAAACACGAAATACAAGATGCGCTTACGAAAGAGCAAGACAATCAAACAGACCGCCCCAGACCGCCCATCGTGTCCATGACCTCCACTGAATCAAGGCTAGAGTCCGGGTCGTACCCGGTTCCGACAAGGGCAGTGTGAACGCCTGCCACAGTGACCCCTGTATCCACTCCCAACCGCTGTCCGGGGTTCCTTGAATGAGAACCAATGCCCATGAACTCATTCTCAATACCGGATAACTCGTTGAGACACTCTTTCAGCCGTGTTCTCACTTCCTTTGCATATTTCAATAAGGGGACGAGGTTCTGTGGGGTCAAGGCGAGTTGTTCTTGCGTAGTGGGCGATTGGAGGATTGCTGATTGTGATGACTGTGGCAGGTTGACTGAAGAGGCCGATGCGGCGGAAAGATCTCGAGATAATGAACGTGGTGCCCTAGGCTGCGCATAATTAACGGCATGAGGTGAAACAGCTTGACCGAGGGGAGACAATGGGCGTGAACTGCCACGTGACTTGGCCTTGCGATCAGATAGCCTACGTTTGAGCTTGTTGGAGGGAGATTTGGTGTTTGCATCTAGAGTACTGTCTTTGCTTGCGTTCGAAGCCGTTCCAACTGATAAAGACGAAGTAGACAAGTCCGTCTGTGCATGCTTTGGGGGTGGTGCGCTGTCCCTCTTGCTCCTCTTCAACACACCCCCGCTGATAAGACCCCCCAACGCCCCAGATTGGGGACCAAGGCTTCGAGCGGCGCGACTAGTCGCATCGTCTTGATATCCGTTCGCTACGCTTGGGATGTTTCGCTCTAACTCCTCCAACTCCATTCGGTCCCAGTCCTCACCATCTTCATCCTCACCATCTCTCGCAGCGGCAGCGAACGAAGCAGATACATCGTCTGCATGGTGCTCCCCACTTCTCGACTTGCTTGAATTCCTCCCGCCATTTGCTCGGGGAGAGTGTCCCAATCGGAAGAGGGCTGATAATGACGGCCGCCTTGGGCTCAGTCTATGGGGCCCACTGGCAATGGTCTTGGTTTTCCCCCATTTTTCCGGGTCTGCGCGGGTGGAATTAGGTGCATCAGGTTTGGGGACTGGTCTGGGGGAGAGGTTGTCCACAGGATCGGTGGACATCTTCTTCCGCCGTCTTTGAGGGGTTCCACAAATGGGTACAAGGTCGTCTGAAGATGAATGGAGATGTGGAAGAGGTGATGGAGCGCCCTTCTCCTTGAATTGTTGACGAATAGCGGCTTCCTTGTCTCTTGACCGTTTGATGCTGAGGAGGAGATCCCGTACGCTCAGAATCCCTTTGCGACTAAGACGCTTTGGTTTCTTTTCTTTTATGGGTACGTCTTGTTTGTCTGCATTTTCTGGTGGTGCTGGTGATTGGCTGCGGCTTTGGCCACTCTCTTCAATTGAAAGAAGGGTTATAGCGCTCTTCGAGTGTGAGTGATTATATTGCGGGTCGGCGGCATTAGAGAGCTCTGGTGGAGACTGTGGGAGCGGGAACGAGCTGGGATCCTGCGTATTGAGCATTTCCTTCAGTAGAGCAAGTTGTCGAGGATTGAGGTCATGGCGTCCAGTAGTTGAAGCACGGGAGGCACTGGTTTCACCTAGAATGGGATATGTGAGTAGTGCACTGAAGCACAAAGCGGGATGAGTTACCATTTGATGGTTTCTCCAGGCCAACCAAGGTGACCGCTCGCTCACGCATGGCTCTCGAATTCTCCTCAGAGGGACCAGCATTGACTAATGCTGGGCTAGTAACCGTGACGGGCAACGGTGGGTGGCGCTTCATACGATCTGGGGAATTTGCGGCGCTAGGAGCGGCTAAGCTGACAGTGGAATGATTGGTGGTTCCCGCTCCATCCTGTTTCCCAGTAGCACTCAACTCAACAAGGAGATCAGCACATTCCCACCATATCTCGAAGGTCACATTAAGCGTTTGAAGCGAGGTGAGAATGTTGATGTATTGTCCGTGGGTGGGCTTTGGGCTCGCCGGGGGGGTTGCGGAGACAGGGCCAGACGATGCACGACTCCATCGAGGTATCCGGAAGTCTCCTGAGCGTCGGGGTGCATGTGATGGTCGTTTGTTGTTTCGAACCTCGGCTGGATGTGAGTGATTGGGATAGGGGGCGTTCTCTTGGATTGCCGAACGCAGAGCACCAAATCTCTGGTGGTATACACCTTGCAATTGTTTGAGCTCTGGAAGTGGATCAAACCTCGAGCTCAGATAATTAATAACGGAAATTCGACCCACCACCCACGCAACTCGCAAATTCTCTAACGGCGTTCAGGTCTCTCTTCAGCGCGTGCTGTTGCTGGGTGATCCTAGCAGGAATTTTTAATTCGCCATACCCGCCCCTCGAACCAACGCCACTGGAAACCTCCCTCCTGCCTGCCATAGGCGAACCAACACTCGACTCTGGTACTCCCTCCGGATTCGGACTCTTTCCTACCACAGAGCCTCTTTTCGCACTCGGAGGGCCCACAACAGGCGGCCGGGAAGGAGACAACTGAATGTCGCCAAGTTGTTTGGTCGGCGCAATCTCAGCTACCGGAAATTCCTGGTGTTGGTGTTGCTTTATTGTGGTAGCACTCGAACTTGCAAGTCGTCTATAGCTCGCCTGCCTGGCAGTCCTCATAGTCCCGGGGCTGTTTTGCAACATATTCTCCCGATCTACTACACCGTCTTCCGTCAACTCGCCATCCTTCCATTTAAACGAGCTCGGTATGACATCCTTGTCCTTCTTCTCCCCGGTCACGCTGACCGGAGTGATGCCCAACCCTAACTCGGTCAAACTACCACGATTACGATGCCCACCAGAGGCTGCATTTCTCGAATTCCAAGATGGACTGCCAGGAAGATCTCCTCGACGTTGGACGGGTGTAGATTGGTTACTCCCATCTCCGCTAGTGAGGGCGACTTCGCGTCTCAATATATTGGCGACGTTCATGGGCGACGGCGTTCGCAGCTCGATAGGTGGCATGAAGGGTTTCGAGTGCAGACCTTGATCGTGTGTCACTCGGGGTTCGTCCACAGAGACTCGACTGAAAGACGTATTACTGGCGCTAGCGTCACTGGATATTGAGGGATCCGTGCTCGTTTCACTTGCGGGGACGTAAGATGACCCCGAAGATGGATTCGAGAAGGTGAATGGGGGCGAAGACGATAATGGACTGCTGACGCTACATCGCTTCGGTACGTATTTGTGTGATCCAGAGCCAGAAATCGGGATGGCTACCACACCAGGGAATGCAGCCGAGCTCCTTCTCGAATTAGGACTGGTCGATGCGGTCGAGGTGGACTGAGAAGCGGACCACGGCGCGTTATGGAGTGATTGCTCGGTCGCAGGCGACGCATTTGGTGTCCCTCTTTTCGAGTCGATACTTGAGCCACCACCATTACTTCTACTAGGGTTCAGCAGCGTCAGCTGGAGCTGAAGTTCCGTAGGTTGGGTTACAGCTGGTGCCCCGCCTGATGACGTCCTCGGACCAGATAAGGGCCCGAGTCTATGCTTCGGGTTTGCTTTCGGGGTGGAAGGTGTGGAAGGTGAAGAAATGTTCCCTGAGTTTGGGGTGGTCACCAGTCGTTTGGTCAATAACGCTGGCACCTTTGCACGGGGTGTATCACTCCTGTCGATTTCTTCTCCAAGTAACGTATTGAGTGCTTGTCCGCTTTGAACGGTAGGCAAGGCGTTCGCTCTCTTCTCCTTTAAGGCTGGAAATCGAGAACTTGTTGGCGAGTGGGGGACACGGAGTGGCAGAAGTGGGGGATTTTCTGTTTGGTGCACATATGAGGTCAGACGTGCTCCGGCGGATTTACTGATTCCACAGCTGGAATCAGGATGAGAGATTGGAGGGGTGAAGTTGGGGCCACCTGGTGCGGCAGAAAGAGACCGGCTCCTTGTACCAGAGCTCGCTGAGTTGGTAAGTGATTGGGTCGTAAGCAATGGTGAATGTTGTTGCTGAGAGGACGGAGAGTGATGCAGCCCTAGCGGCAAGAATCCGCTCAGTTTACTAAACCTCTCTCGACTGGCCTTTCTTAATGGACTAGACTCAGCAGGAGGACTATAACTACAGCTCACTCCGGGTCCGGGACTACTACCCAGAGCGGCGTTGACAGCATGGTGCCCACCATCCGCGAGGAGGTTCGCTCCACCCCCGCCGGAATTCAAGGCGTCTCGATCACGTTCTTGACCCCTCTTCCTTCCCACCCCCGCACCAGCCCATCGCTTCAAGCTCCCAATACGCGTGAGGAACGCACTCCGTCCCGCCATGGGCAGTCCCACTCCCGCGGGCTTCTCGACATTTGCGCTCCCAGTACTAGACTCGGCGGCGCTGTCCCTCCCTTCCAGTGCGAGCAACGCGGCCGCCGAGAGCAGGCCGCCTGCAGATGGTCGAATATCCGACGAGGTTGGGTTGTGCAATGCGTCGGCTGGATTCCGACTGTCCATGCTCGCTGTTTCATCGATGCTGCTCCTGCTCCCTGATAGGTTCGGTAAGTATCCCCGACCTGCATAGGCCACCGCAGGTGCTCTCGACACAGCCCCTTCTTCCAGTTCGAGGAAGTCATCCTCGTGTACCACGCCAGGGCGGGACTTCTTTCGCAGCCTACGGCGCTCTGACTGCTCCTTTGCAAAGTACTTGTCTTTCCCCAGCAATCGCGATCCAGATGCAAGGTGCATCTGCGAGCTGTGGGACTTGGGGTTCGAGCTCGTATGGGACAGTGGGAGGGAGAAGGTCGAGATGGGCGGACTAGCTGAGGGAAGAGGGAAGGGGCGTGAGGCGAGTTCGAGTTCATTCAAATTCCAAGGGTTAATTGGTGGGGGTGAGTTTGGCGACGTGGTTGAGGCGAGTGGGACCGAGGGGGTGCGTTTGTGTTGTGAAGACGTCAAGTTGCGCAAATATGGGGTGTGGGATTGGAGTTGCGCGGGTGGACCGATGCTGATTGTCTTGTCTTGGTCAAGAGTTAACAGGCCAAACTCGCCAGCTAGACGGCGGTTGTCTTCCTCTTCCTTGCTCGGGTTGATGTAGTTCGACAGTCTAGAGGCTCTGATTGGGCGGCGTTGTTTACTGTCCAGGGATTGAGGCGGTGGTGGGAGAAGAGGGGCCAGGGTTGGAGGTGGAAGTGGGTTGGGGGTCTAGACTTTGTTGTTAACGTACGGAGATATGGAGTAGAAAGCTTGCTGAAAACCAATAAACTGGGGCGGAAAGACTGGTCTTTATAGGAGCTTTACTTGCCCGAGTGAATACTGTCAACCGGCGGCGACGTATAGGTACAAACATCTAGCAAAAACCACGCGTTATGCATGAAGGACGGTCATTGCGCAGGCCTCGAGCCGTGGACCAGAAACACCAACAAAAGATTTGTAATTGACTGCTCACGACTTACCACGGACTGGCTCTGGACGACAGGAGGAATAGTAGGTTCGTCCTCATCCCAGTTCTCGTCGTCGAGACTGCCGATATCTGCACTCCATCGCGTGGTGCGCGTGCTGGTGGTGAGGGAAAGGTTGTTGATGCCGTTCCCGCGGCTCTTTGTACGTTTGTGTGTTCGAGGAGGGGAATGTGGAGGAGAAGGAATGGAACGTCTTCGCGTAGATTGTACAGGCGAGTTTGTCGCAGACGGACCGCCAAATTCGAAATCGTCGTCCCAGTTTTCTTCTGAAAATTCAAGGGAAATACAGTGAGTAACGATGTCAAGTGACAGTGATTTTGAGACGGAATGGAGCACCAATGCAGCGAAAAGGACACAGTTCGAGAGTAAGGACGGAGACGCACCATCTTGGACGAGATTACGACTCATGTCGGATCATCGGAGACAGAGGGCGAACGAAGGTGTATATATGAGCTGATAAACTGAAACGAGCAGACTGTGGTGGGTGCAGACGGAGGTGAAGATGGGCGTCGTTGCGCTCGACGGGGTAATTTACACGTGACGATGTTGTTGTATCTGAGCTGGACGTCGATTGAGACGAGTACGCGACGATGAGAGACGATGCGAGACAAGACCGAAAAACACGCGCGCCGGTCGGTCCACTCGTCGACGGCGCACGCAGGCACGCAACAGGAGGGGCAGCTCAAGGTCGATCGTCCAAACAACCGTCCAAACAATAAACAACATATCGGACCCTTTGTGCCACCACTTGCCATTTCGTGATTTTCCTTTTCGAGGTGACAGTCCATTGTTGTCCACCACGCCGCCTGCAAGCTGCGTGTTTCAATGATGACAGACCCTGACATATCCCTTGCCACAGGCCAATCAAAGCGCGGACAGTATTAGTAAACATGCCATTAATTTGCTCGCTCTGGTGTTCATTCAACGGTCTGATCTCCGCTCTGCAATGCATTGTGTCATAACTCCCAAATCACGGCAATTTCCTTTCATCCAGATCTCAATTCGTTCCAATTTCAATCCAATTTCTGTATATTGGTGCATGTTCTCGCGGTTTTATAAACATTCGGCAGCTGCGTTACATGACCCATTAATTCAAGTGTGTTGCACGGCGATACATCGCAATGACTGATACACTCCGGTGTGTTCCACATTCGTCACAGTACTGTTGTATCTTAGGTACCTGCCGAGTGTGAAATGACAGATACATGACCTGCACTGGTGCCACATCTTTTGTGTGTCTGACATAGATTAACTTATTAATCCACTCATTTCATGTAGTGCCCGTATGCACGCCCTAGTAGACCTTCGGCCACCAGGAAACAATGACCTTACATACTGAGGGAGGAGCATATGAGTACCATATGCTGTACATGCCAATTGTCAACAATACAGCGTTCTGTGCTACCCACACTTCCAGCACCTGGATGGACCTTTTTAGATGGTTGCATAGGCAGATCCAAATTTTTGACCACTTCTGCATGTGGTTCCAGAAAGGCATCATGCATAGCGCATTATAACCACCTATTTCTTGGTGGTCCTGGAGTCGAGGTAATCATGTGATGTCCTGGTCATTGGCATCCAAAATAACCCACATAAGGTGGGTGGTAATCATTGTCAGGCCCAACAAATAAATTGAGCAGAACCATCGAGTAGTCCTTGAATGGATTAAACTAGGTCAATGGAAACCCATGAAGCAGCAACGCCTGTAGTTTGTCGCTCGGATCAAGCGAATGACGTGGTGTAAATTGTACCGATATTGAGACAGGGCCGTCCACATTGACTGGGGCAGCCAATGTGGCGCTTGGAATCCGATCCTCAAAGGCAACGGCAGGCGTCACCTCCGTAGGTGTTTATGAAGAGGGGCGACTCTTCGGATTCATCCAGTCTTGGCATGTACACCTGCTGACTCGTCGACATCTCTTTCCACTACTAGTATCACTCAAGTCTATCCAGACCACGGTTGTTGGTAGCGGCTTCAAGGTCAAGCAGGTTTCGTTCGTCCAATTCAATCGTAACATAACTGCTTTTGGTACACGTAACGACCTTCCATGTAGACCGCCTGTAATCCCATATAACCAGATTATGAAAACACAAGGTTTATAACCCACTTCAGGAATTTCTGACACCACTGGGAGATGGGCCCAAGGAATGCAATGACTCCTGGCTCACTTTGGATGCGAGTCGCATGGCAATCAACTCGACTCCTTGACTGGCATGCAACAATCGCTCATTTGCCTCCTCCGCTGTCGGTCTGAACCTCTTCTGCATTGACATCCAGAACGCCCCCACAACTGAACAACATATGGACGCTGGTGCTGAGTCGCCTTTTCATCTTTGAGTTGGAAAGGGCCGATGTGCTGGGTGACATGGAGATGCAAGCAATTCCATCGAATTCTATTAAGAGGTACAAGCTTTAAGTGTCAGCGGTTGCATGAGCAGAAATAACACACACAAATCTCTTGGGTGTGGTTGTAATAGGTTGTGTCATATGCAGGAAAGTCTTAATTTCACCCAAGGCAGGGATTGAATCAAAGGGCGATAGGAACTTGACATAAGGCAGCCCCAAGTGGCTTGAGATTCCTCAATGACACAAAGCACCAAGACCTCAGATGATATACATGTCTTTATAACAAATGAAACCATATTTACAATTTACAAATATTTTGGGCATCGATGGCGCCCATTGTCGAAACCTCTCGCTAACGACCGCATTGCGAATGTAGCCAGGTCCGTGGCCCATAAGGAGGAACCTTAAATACGGCCATAACTGCTGCCCAGCCTTGCAAGGCGGCTCACAATGTCAATAATATCACAAGGCAAATCCAAAAAAAATTGACATTGGTCTTCTCGTCCCTGTAAATGTGGCTCCTGCTGTCGCAAATCGCCTCTTGTTTCAATTTTGAAGTGGCTGGCTTAGGATCGAGTCTTGGTTACATGCTATCCGCACATCTTGTAATGTAGATGCAAGCCCTAATTCAGGGCTTAAACAACACTATTACAGGAGATTCGGTGGGATCAAAATGCATGCAATGGATCGGCGGTATATTATCAATTGTGGGTACGAATTAGGAGGCAATGTAGCCACCTTCATATTGAACACGTCAGGGAGGAAAGAATAGTGGTGGTTACGTTGACCAAGGGAAGCTTCATTGACAATGTCAACCACAATCTCGGGTTGTACACCGACCGGCTTGTGTCAGAGTTCCAGTCTACCCACGATGGCCTGTTGCATTCGCATTCTTGCTGCCTTTCTTGTGGCCTTTCTTGCCGCCTTTTGTCGGCGACCCTTTTGATTGGTTGGGCTGAGACCCCTCAGTGCGTTTCTGAGACCCTCTCCGCGCCTGTGGCAATGTTCTGGGCAAGTGATGACGAGTTGGTAGACTTATGGTTCACCTGCATCTTGGGGGTTGGCATGTCGTCTTCACCGCTGTAAGTACTGCCCTCTTCACCATCCTCATCCTCCACACCATCAGCAGGTCTCGCCACACCCCCCCTCTTGCGCTCTGGTATGTTCTCAGTACATGATCACCCCAGGATAGGTGCACGTACTGCTGCGCCTGGGTGACTGGCCAACCAATTCACTCAATCGATTATCATCTACTGCCATCGTATCATCCACAAGCGATGTGTAGCCTAGAGAGATCAGTGTTCACAGGTACTGCGCGTGGGTGACTGGCCAACCAACTCACTCGACCGATTATCATCGTCTGGCATCGTATCATCCACAAGCGGTGTGCGACCTAGAGAGATCAGTCTTCATGGGTCCAATGGTGACCAGTAATACTTACCATCGTCCAGCTCAAGGATATAGAAAGTGAACCCAGACTGCGATTGTGGTGCTACACACTCGAACATCTGGTCCTTGGGAATGACGAAGACAAAGTAGCAGTCATTCGTTTTCATGTTCGCCGACAGTCGCTTTTTGAGTAGGTTAAGGCCAGACGGAGCGACAGAGTGCGTGGTCGCCAAAGTCATTTGTAGACCTATTCCTTTTCCCTTAGATCGACAGAACGCATCGAATGTTGCATTATTTTTCTCGTTGGGGACGTAGTACTTCATAGGGTCGGCGGTGAATTTCAGGGTATCCTCCATAGTGTATATCTGATGGGTCAAGGAACCAATCGAGATGGGCCTCGCGTCCTCCCCGGACTAGTTTTCCTTTCCGACAGGCCATTCGGATTAGATCAAGGCGCCTTAGTTTGGGGATTTCTTGGTGGCACCACATTTCCAACATCCCCCTTCCCAATGAAGCGGCGCCTCCAATCCTCCCATAGAGACTGGCCGTGAACCTTATTGTCCTGTGAAACTCCGCACCGTGGCGACGGAGGAGGGCTCTATATACGACAGCGCCAGCAAGGGTGCGGGAGACGGGGTCCGATTTGATGTATCCACTGTCGCTTGGACCAGGCTGTTGAGTGCACACGCACGTAATCAATGTGTGGGATATTTGAGCTTCGATGTCAGCCTCCAACGTCTTCTTGACGGCGGCGAGGTCAAGGTTGTTGAGCTTTGACTCTATTCTGCGGTCAACCACGGCACGGCCGGCGCGGAGAACCTGGAAAATACTGCGCATATTGTTGCCGTAGTCCTCTATGGCAGACTTGATATCCTCGGCTTTGGTGAAGCCGTGTAACCCAAGTCTGAAATCAGAACCAGTCAGCGTCAGTGGAAAAAAAGAGAATAAACCAGACGCTTGAATAATTTCATCTTCTTCAGGAGAGTTGAGCACAAACTCGCGAATACCAGGTCGATTCTTTGCGTCTTGGGTCGGGCGGTGCAGCCTGTATGACGAACAGGTTCTCGTCCTCCATCACATCCAGGGGTAGACGATATTGCCCCATTGATTCCATTGAATCAACAAGGCAGATTGTATCGCGGTATGAGGCACTGAATCGGTCGGGTTGGATGGAGGTGGTATCCACGTAGTAAATATTCGATCCGTCGAGGAGAAAGAGTTTTTGAAGCGCCCAGTAAATGGCGCGATTCCCCATAGCGGCTTCCAAACCGAGGATATAATCAAGGAAGGTGGATTTGCCTACAGAAGCCGTTAGATGAATATAATGGAGTAGAGCGAATCCTACCAATTCCTGGTGTGCCAGTTACGATGGCTCCATCCAGGCTCGAGGGAGTTGGTGTGGAACGAAGTTGATCAATTCGCTTTTTCATATAAAGATATTGTTTGAAGAAGTAAAGCTTTGAATCCGTGTATCTCAACTGCCCAGAGCGGAGCTCGAGGATGTCTCCTGCTTTGAGGTTGGCGATTTTGGCTTGCTTGAGGTAGAAAGCGCTATAAATGAGGGCAGGGGGGTGCTTATGGTAGATCGAAGGCTGGAGGATCTTAAATCCTCCCAGTAGGTTGGCGACTAAAGCATGGTCTCAGCGACGACACCACATCAGCCATAACTCCTCCACAATATATGGACTTACTCTCGGGAATCTGCACAATGATATAGTATTTCTTCTCAGGAGAAGGGCTTCCGTTAAGATATTCCATCGCTTGCACCCCAGCGTCGAGCTTCGTGCACTGGCTCAACTTCCGGGACTATCGTTCAAGGACATCGATGCACTTCTGCATATATCGACTTCGACTCGATACAGCGTGAGGTCGTGCGCGGCGATGTCGTTCAACTTCGGCTTTGTCCGCTCTTTGATCTTCTCCTTCAAGTTGCCCACCAACTCAGTCTCGTCGATGCTCTCTGGGAAGATAGAGTGGTGCCCGGATATGAAGCAGAATAGATCGTATGGCATTCTCGGTGGATGGTGGATAGGTATAAGTAAGCTTTATCTTCCGAATCCTCGAACGACTGGTCCCGTTGAAGTGTGAGGAGCTGCTCTGCTTTGACTATAATACACTCACGCCCGGTGCGTTGCTCGGTAAATATCGTTGTACGCCAAGCCAACAGTGCCCCTCAAGAACGACCGCTCCTAAGTCACTGCTCAAATTTCGACTTGAAGGGGAGGTTTAGTATCGATGGATGAGAGAAGGAAGGGTTAAAGCGTCCATCTGTGCAATCTCGCTCATCAAAAGATCTGCTGGATACCTCAGTTTCCTACTAGCGCCACAGTGCAGTATGCCGTACATGGGAATAACACTGTAACATATGCGCTGACAGATAAAGGATATACTCTCAAACTTATTTTGGAGCAGCGTAAGAGCCTGAGCCTCCACAGTCCCCACGGTATTCGTGCTTCGGTCCGGTTGGGCAAAGTTCGGGACTCAGGACTCAGGACTCAAGACTATGGATTCCCAGACTCCGCCCACACACTCCGGGACCTCTCCGCTGTGGGTAATTTGGCGGCGGTAGACCTCTTGACGTCGGGAATATTCAATTGAAATTGTGTAGATATCATCGAATCCACAAATCGCACCTGCGCCTATAATCCGCTAATCGATGCAGCGTTCCTAAACGGCGTCTTACAGCTCTATTCGAGTCCCCAGTTTCCAGTTTCAATGAGTGACCACCCCCCCGAGCTCAACTTCTGGACCTGGAACCGCAGGGGAACGAAAGCGTTGGTGCGTACTGCTCGACAGCAGGCAGCGCGCCGCGTATGCCTTTCTTCGTCCTTGTCCCATGTGCGGGACTTGGCGACCACCCATTGGTGATGGAACCCCTCCGCAGACTGTCTGACGGGGGCCCTTTAACTGTAGCATCACAATCCCTATTCCTCGGTCGTCAATCATGCGCACCAACCTCTGCGCCTTCCCCATCCGCTTCATTCTCCCGTTCCCGTGAACTCCCACTTGAGTCAGTGGCGTTGTCTCCATTTGCTTGCAGTAAAGACGCACTAGCGACAGGTAGCATCCGTGAACTCGCCTTGCTCCCTGCTGCGGCGTACGGTGGCCAACCGGAGTACCGAGCGTGAGCACGGGTGACCTATCTGCTTGACCCCAGACCAGATCCTGACCCAGTACCAGGACCCAGAGGTGAGGTAGACATCACAAGTTGGTGTGGTCGCAAGTGCGGGTTTAGTTTCTGTAACGTCTGTCGAAGTGGAGGCACCAGGACTAGCAGGACTCCCCACTGGGGTGCTACTCTCGGATGTAGATGCAGGACTACCAAACCCGTTCCATCGGTTCCATGGTAGTATGTGACCTCTCAAAGCCGATGCGGCCTCTCCAAGGGTCGTTCTTGAGTCCACTGACGACTGTCCACGACAACGCGATGACCTCTTGTTGCTGGTACCCACTGCGACAGAAGATAGTAGGGAGCAATATGACGAGATAGCCAAGCGAAATAGGGCATGATTTGGGCGACGTCGTCCTAGCTTTCGTGCGTGAATTTATTTAATAGTAGTGTACCTATTGGAAGTCAACACCCCAGGGATAGCAGAGCAACCGGATAAGGTCATCGGACGCAATTGCCAGTTTAACAGTATAGGAGTGAAAAATGAGCACCATTTGGCTTGGACCGTGCCTCGTGCCGTGGCAGAGGCGAAGTGCACGTGATGCCGCTTCACTGCCTCGCGGGCAACATTAGTTGGTGCCAAGCGGCAGTGCCACTTGGCCAGCCACTGCAGCAAACCATCTGGGGGTTGCAGGCAGTGGCAGCAGTGGTCAGTCGGGTCCATTTATAAATTTACTAGATGCTAAACTAATAATATATGACAACAAGATAACTTCACAATTTTTTTCTCAGGCAGTAGTGAGCAATTATCTGAAAAAGTGGCCAAAATTTCATGTAATTGGCCTTTACAAGGCTAGAACAAGGGGCGATCGCCATATAATTTTGTACATATATACATTCGTATATCTAATATTTTCGCTAAAAATATGGAGCCAAATGGATGAGAATCGCGGGCTACAGGAGCGAATGGTCAAAGGAACCATTGGTGGACAAAGGACCACTCATACCCTGTAACCAATGAAGAAGCACATTGTCACATTATCATCAAGTATCTTCAACTGCTCAACAATGGCACAAGGTGTGCTGAAGGTGTGCAAATGGGCCATCTTGCTTTGCCCCATAAACCATTTCATAGCACTGCCTGTGTTGCATTGTTAAAGACTCCAATAGCATGTTTTGCAATCCTGTTGGATGCCAAGTGGTATGGTACTGTTGTGCCAAGCCTAATGCCCTCCTTGTTGCAGATTGTGCATATTTCCCCCATTGACAACTCACATGCATTATCTGTCATGGCTTCATGCAGCTTGTTATTTGACTCATGTTCTTCTGCTGCTTTGAAAGTTTTGAACATGTTCACTACCTCTGACTTAAGGCACGATGACCTTGAGTACACAGCCCAGCTGTAGTCATCCACTACACATTCATTTCCTCCAACTGACTTTACTGGCATTGGACCTGCCATGTTGGTGTGAATGCATTGTAACTACCTGTCTGTGCTGTGGGAGGTGAGCAGACTTCACTGCAACACATGCAACACATGCATCAAGACCAGGGATCTTGGCTGGTAGGTCAGTAATGACTGCCCTGCTCTCAGCTAATGCAATCACAGCCTTGAATGCAGGGTGACCCAGGCATCTATGCCAGGCAGGATGCCTCCTTTCCACCACCTCCTTTCTGTCACAACCAAAGCCACCTGTTGAAGATGTTCTACCAGTTCCTTGTGAGTTAGGTCTGCACCCTCACCAACATATGTCCACACAGCTAACCCAGCCTTTTGGGGGGAGTACCCTGAGTGTTGTTGGGAAGACATTATTCAACCTTTTGACATTGCTGAACAGGTCCCCATCCTGGTTTCACATCTCCATTCTGCCCTCACATGGACAGATGTCCCATCCTTAGCTTCTAGCTTCTCAAGTGACAAAAATGGTGCATGAACTCCAGGTGCATAATAAGCATCCTGTAGATCTTACTCCTGCTCCAGACCACTGGCAAATGCTGCCACATGTAGAGTGCCAGTGCCCATAGGCATAGATCTTTCCCTGAGTTACTGTGATCTATCAGTGTACCAGCAAGGTCCCTTGGAGTGTGTATTCATGACTCCAGCCTGGGACTCATTTCTCGGAGTGTGTGATATTTCATACATAGATAATATTTTCTTAATTGTGTGCCTCCCCCTCATGCTATTATTGTTGATTTTTGCTCCTAGTATTTGTATTCTTATGAAAGTTAATGATTGAACTATCTTGGCTTTTTCAACCTTGAGCCCCAAGAGTTCAAGCTTGACTCAAGCTCAACATCCAAGTATGAGCTTGTCACTAGTTCTCTAGCTATCCTTTGGGAATACAAGCTTGACTGAGCTCAACACCCAAGTTCAAGCTCAATTCTCAAGTTTGAGCTCAATTCTCAAGTTTGAACTGGGCTCAGGCTCAATTCCTATGTTTGAGCTGGCTCAAGCTCAAACCCAGAGTACTATGGATGTTTTAAGTCTTGCTGATGCTATACATATAGGGCTTTAGTGTGAGAACCAGGTGACATTAGTATCTCTAATATTTTTGCTTAAGATATGAAGCCAAATGAATGAGAAATGTGGGGTACAAGAGTGAATGGTCAAAGTAACCATCAGTGGACAAAAGACCACTCTAACCCAGTATATAGAACATGGTGAAAAGGCTATACTATTCAAGCACACAATAAGGGCTTATGAGAACATGACTACTATTAAAAAAAACCAAATGGGTGGGCATGGCAATAGATGCATAGTCAGTTTGAAACAGCAACCAATGGACAATGTATACATGGGTGGCACCAGATATAATAGAACCCAGTATTACCCTTATAGAGTCCCCCTGAATGTTTGACCCATGGCTGCACCTGACGAGGTGAAGAAAAGGACTGTTCATAAGTGCTATTTCGAGCCAGGCCCACCATGAGCACCCTGGCCAGGCTGCATCACCTCTGTTGCCACTCCGCTATATGCACTTCTACCGAGGTTATTTGGTGCGAGAGAACCAGGGGCACCGAAGCCACCGGGTTGGCCATACGTTTGACCACCAGCCCAGGGAGCAGATCCAGATGCATTGCTGGGAGGAGCAGCAGCGCCATATGCGCTTTGTGGGTACTGGCTGAGCGGTGGTTGAGTGTCATCGGTCCCGTTCCAGGGCGTCGAGGGTTGCAGGTATGGTGTACCTGGGGCTCCGTACGCCTGCTGAGCTGCAAACCCAGCATCAGAGGCAGCTGCAGGCGTGATCAGCATGCCCGTGCTGGTCATCAGCGGTTGGTCAACAGACGGCGATCCTGGTGCACCTGTCGTCCACCCGTAACCTTGGGCAGCACCGGAAGCACCAGCGTTACCGAGCGTACTAGCGTCACCAGCAGCACCAGAGTGACCAGCAGCACCAGCAGCACCAGCAGCACCATGACTGTAGTAGTACCAGGCCGCTACACAACCACCAATCAACGCGAGGCCGCCAACAGCACCCCCGACGACACCCCCAATGACGGCCGCGTTGTTCGTTGAGTTGGGGCGTTCATTGTCTGCGTTGCCGTTTTGGGAGGGGGTAGCCCCGTTGAGGCCGTCTGAGGTAGGGAAAATGTTTGTCAGGGTTCCCTGAGTGTTGCGGGTGGTAGCTGACGTGGTGACGATCTGGATCTGGCATACACCAGAATTGCAGGTGAATCCACTCATGCAACAAGACGTCCCACAACATGTCGCCCCATCGCCACAGCATTCTAGATGTGATTCAGCGCTAAGCCGAAATGGCGGGCAGAACGATGGGAAGATTAGACGGACTTTCGAAACAATAAACTGATCCAAGTGGGCAGCAGATCTGCGGACTGGCGCAATAGGTACCGGCTGGGCAGCAGCCAGTCGGGGGGCAACCTGATAAGAATGAGCGCTTAGTGGTTGTAGTGCTGGATGGGCGCACAAACGGGGAACTGTGAGAGGCAGCATTGGGGGTCCGCGGTAGGACAGGTGACGAAAATATAACCTGGATCACACTACCACCCGATCGATGAGAAATGGAGTGTGCAGTGGGGCCAGCGGCGCTCGCACGGGTTGAAACCAAGTACTTACTTGAAGCTGCCTGGCTTCCAAAAAGTTATTGGGCTGGCGCCTTCCGCGTCCAATCGAGCCCTCCGTACGGTTGGCCGGAACAGACCCAAGTTGAGGCCATTGCCCGTGGAGAGTGGTTCCGTCGATGAATGAATCAGGTGTAGGAGCCGCTGGGCCATCGTGGGTGCCTCCTTCGAGACCGCGTTCCAAGACGATCGAGGCAAGCACTGCTAGGGGTCCCAAGACCGGGACGAGGACAAGGGCAGCACGCATTCGAGCGGGTCTTCCAATGAACCGGGGATCGCCGACGAGGTTGGGAACGCCGTTGTGGTCGAGTTCGCAGCGCAATTATGGCGCGATTTGTAAGGATTTTTGCGTGTGAGACGACCGACGCCCAACCTGCCAGCTTTTATTTATGTTTAACGGAATTTAGCACCTCGGGCACTCGGGTTCGGGGCCTCTCAGGCCCTGCGAAGCATAGCAACAAGAACCCCCCTCAGAGGGACTCCGGGCACTCGGGTTCGGGGCCTCTCAGGCCCTGCGAAGCATAGTAACAGAACCCCCTTCAGAGTGGGTCACTCAGGACTCAGGTTGATGCCCCTGCATTTAAATTGGCGCTGCTCAGGATCCCTCAGGCTGTCACTCAGGATAGGCAGGTGCGATTCGCCAGGAGCACCGCGCCCAGCGAAACCAAAAGGTATATGCTGGAGATGCGGAAACAAGTGGTTCCGTGGACACGAGTGTCCCATAGGAGGAGCGGCAAAACTGGCAGAAAAACAACCAGTATCAACCACAGAAAGACCTCCACTAGAGCAAATCTGGATCTTACAAGCCCGGTGGAGGAACAATCCTCTGTCATACAGCATCCGCGAAGGTTGCATACACCTCCTCGATCGGTCGAGCGGTCCTGGGTCGGGTCCAAGATCCCCCCGCTGTCACGTCAGCACCGCCACCATCTCGCCCGCCGCCAGCACAGATGCTCACGTCAGTCACCTCTCGTCTTCATGGTGCGCGTCACGGAAAGCACCCGGACAATGCAATACCTGACTAGGTTTGCACACCCAGTACATTCGCGGGCGCCCTCTGCGCGAGCTTCTTTGGTCCCAATATTTCTTGTATGCACTACAAGATAGTCTGAATAATTTACGTTGTTTAGAGATTCTGAGAGAAACTCACAATTGCCAAAGCTGACAGCCATCAGCTCTACCACCCCGGCTCGAACTAGATATCATTATGCGGTTGTGGTGGAGCTGGCACAAGTGCGACGACTCACTTTGTCGGCTTGGGAGATCCAGCATATTGGCAGCTGAACGGATTGTCACCAACAGAAGCGATTACCAAAGCACATAGAGACGGATAAGATGTAGAACTTGTTTCACCGTACGCACCATGATATCCGAGCCCCGCCTTGATTGTCAACCTCACTCTTGGACCCGCCCGCCACCTCAGATTCCGCGCCGGCCCTCAAGACCTCAGGCCCCCTTCCCTGCCCTCGTTCGCTAACCTCCCACCAATAGCACTGCAGGTCTAGCCAGCCGGAGCCAGGGCTGTGTGTGCAGTCAGTCCCGCGCTGTTGCCAAGACAGATTGGGCGTGCAGTGGGACAACCACACAGGTAGTAGCTCCAACGAGACCATAAGACGTTTATCAACCCATTCCCCCTAGGAGAACCCACTTCCGTCGGTGAACGGATGAGCCCTCAGAGTAGTACGATCTGCCGGCGCGCAGACGAGATCTTTTCTCATCGGACGTCCTGGGACTCATGACCTGGATCCGATTCATCGCAACTGGTCACCAGACCCATTTGATGTGGATGGACGCGGTCGTATGGTGTATGTGATCGAGGTTCAGGTCTAGAGGGAGAGTTGTGACGCGAGTTCCAGACGGGCGAGTTGGGTCGATGATATGGTGAAGTGGTGGGCCGCTGCTCCAAATCCTTGACTGTGTCCGATAGTCCGTCAGTGCCTCGTGCTCTGTCCGAACCACATCGCGGTCGGTTTTCATCGGTTTTCATCGATTGAAGGGCATCCTGGAGCTCCTTAAGGCTCCTAGGCGCTATAAGAGCTTCTTTGTTGAGCTTGTCGACTTCGTCGCGCAAGGGCTTCGTAATTGCTTCGCTGTAGGCAGAAGCAGCGCACAGGAATTTTGCACGATTTCCGGGAATAAGGATGTGGAAACCGAAGTGAACGCACTCTTGACATTTTCCAACGTGCAGGACTGCGTTCAGCTCCATTGCAAGAGACGAGTGCTGGCGGGGCGGTACGGAGGACGGAGGACACTTCGTTAGGCAGGTTGCGAATGCTAGTCGAAGCGGACGTGCAACCTTGCAGAGTGGTAGTGAAGGAACCTGGATGGGGCATGTGGAATGCGAGGCAAAGTATGGAAGCCACCTCGAGCTATGAGCAACCGTCAGCACGCCATCGCCCGGAGGGTAAGCCTGGTACAGCTGTTCACTTTCGCGAGTCAGATAAACCCAGTTCACGGCGTCCTGTCCTATTGATTCGGTCCATGACGTGATGTATGTCATGACGCGGTGGTGGAACAATTGTGAATCGCACCTAGAAAGTTGTTGAGTATGTGAATAGTTGAATATGAGGCCTTTACAGATTTCCATTTGAAGACTAACTCGGTGCACTGCAACACACTCGCGCAAACGTGGGTCGTGGCCTTTGAATCGGAATTTCATTCCCCTGGCGAGAAGAAGTGCTAGTTGCACGGAGTGGATCCCCCGCTGGAACAACGCACGAATTTGTGGATCGTTAAGAGGATAAACTCCAACCATCGGGGAGCACCTGAAAGTGGTCGGCACATATTTCAGCGTTCCTAGTTGGCGTATACGAATCACCAATCTCATCACTCTGTCAGGTCCGGGGTTCTACTAAACCGGGGCACGTCGACGGGACGTGTTCTGATTGAGCGAGGGACGAGTGGGTTCGAGAGAAACTAAGATCAGCTGGGGTGTTTGCCACAGTCGATCTCAACATTTATGCATAGTCAAGGTACACGCGTATACTACAAACGGAAAGAAAAATACATCATATCATGCGAACATGCAAAGCACGTCAAGAGACCGGGCTGTCCTTCGAATCATCGCACAAAGCAGCTTCAATCCATACATAGAAGCAACTATGATATATCCTTGACTTGTATTTTGAAGGCTTTGCCTCCAACCCTCGTTCTTGTTCAGAGAAAATAACTCCGGGTTTAACTCCGGGTTACACCACAGTACAACGAGGACGCCAAGAAGCTGTTTGGTAAGGTCAACAAGAGAAGTTCCCGTCGAACTGGAGGCCCCAGTCGGCGGGTCATCCCAGCGGGTAGCGGGGGTACAGTCAACTAGAGATAGCCGACGGTTCAGGACTGAGTAGGTCATGACGTGCAAGGGTAAGGGTGCAAATGCTCGGGTGATTCGGAGGTGTGGGGGATTGGGTGCTTTGGCCGAGATGGCAAGGTCGAACCGGTGGATGGGATCGGTGGAGATTTCGAGGGCGAGTAGCTTCAAGTCTACGTCCAGTATGATTCATAATTATTCCATAAGGCTTGTCAAACGCGCCACCTTGTTCTTGTGTTTAGCTGGGGTCTCCGCCGGGAGCTCGCTTGCGGCGTCCATATCTCCACGTAGAACAGCGGACCGGTATTCTACTACCGCTAGCGAGAGACCGTAGGCGTATACCCTGACGTCCTTGTCGACAAGATAGATTTTATTATGCGCCGGAATATAACCATGGGGCTGTGGGGCATTAGGAAAGGCTGGTATACATAAGGTCGCATGACTCACGTATCGAAATGGGAAATGGGATTCGTTCGCGTGCCAACGAGATAGTTCAGTGGGTTGACTGAGCTGGTATAGATGAAGCAGTCGCCTGCCCACCTGGCAACCTTAACACTGTAGAAAGCATGTCAGCAAGCCACTTCAATGAGCATACAGAGACGCGCGTCTCCGACACTTCTGCGACGACCTCGACTGCAGCTAGGATGCCTTGGTCACCAATTTTCCACACCAGAGGCGAGTGCATCATTGTATGCTTCATGGTCAAACCGGAGGACATAGAATGAGTCCTCTGAGAGGATAGTGACAAGCCACGAATGCATACACGGGCGCAAGAATCAACAATGCAGGTGCAGGTGCAGGTGCAGGTGCGAAGTGAGACCACAGGACCGCGACTGGGCGAGCGAAACGCAGTTGGATATATCCGTCAAAGCGGCGTGTGCGACCTCGCACGGTCGTCGTAAGCGTAATCAGCCGTCAACGTCGAAAATAGGCTGACTGGGGGACTAAGAAGCAACCGATCAGTGGGCTATCCGCCTCGGAAAGTGGTAGAACGGACATGATATGGAAAAACTCGACGTTGGAGAGAATGGATCATAGAACAGAGGAGAAAACCGTGCTCTAAACAGGTCATATGAGCTCGGGCTAGGAAGGTGCTGCTTCTGATCTTTCGGGTGAGCGTAGATCTGCGTACAATCAACTTGTCCTTCGAAGACGAGATCGGACTGCGCCTCTGCCGTGTGAGGTCCCGGTCCATCTCGTCCATCTCGTCCATCACATCCTTCGTGGTAGTGGAGGCAGTCATAACGTCAGGTCATCTACCGGTCCACGCTCCCGCCCAGAACCTTCTGGTTTCCTGCTCGAGCGGTGGGTCATCCTCCCGCTGAGACCGTCGTGTGCCTCTGGAGGTCGCGCACGCATGAACCGCTGACTACCACTCAGCACTCAATCCCTCTCCCTCCTGTCCTTGGGTCACCCCTGAGGTGCTTAGGCAGGTCTGCGCCGTTTCGTATGCTTCGGTGCCGAGAACGCTCTTAGGACGACTGATTTTTGCGAGTAAAATGTCGAAGATACGCCAATCAACTGGCCACATGAGAATGTCCTTTGTCACAGTCGGGATTAAAGCGAGTACTAGCAAGTGTGGTTCTGGTTGTGATCAGAGCTCAAGGGAAAGCGAGCAGAGGGTAGAACCCAATGGGTGACACGTCGGCGTGGTTCCTTTGCCGCGTTCGAGGCCGTGACAAGGGCGGACGTACGCGAGCCTTGTGCTGGGCTTCGAGAGGACAGTGGTGCGAGTCCGAGAGCAGGTGCACCTCGACCGGTCCGACGAACGAAAGATGGAAATGTGGGTGAGAGGAATGACGACCGCGGAGGTGTGATTAGGGTACTGTGGTGGAGGTCCTTTGCAAGAGACGAGTTCTGGCGGTGCGGTACGAAGGATAGAGGGCACTTCGCTAGGCAGGTTGCGAATACTCATCGAAGCGGCGTTGCTCGCAGGTGAGCAGAATCATCAATGGTCCGCACGCCATCCCCAGAGAGTGAACTCAGCTTTCCTGCTCACCTTCAATTGGGGCCACTAAACAAATTCGGTAGACCCAGTTTCTAGTTTCCGAGCCGGTACGCTCTGTGACGGGGGGGCACGAAATAAAAACATCTATTTACGAGACGTCGAGTGCAGAACAATATTCCAAAACTCGAGGTTTAAATACGTGATTATCTATCCTATACATGAGGGTACCGGACTGCGCAGGCTGTGAGTGGAATAATGGCTACGTGGTGGGATTCGACGGTGTTCGGGTGGGTGGTACACG
>Ga0307513_10001384_pt1 | contig 34924 bp, 23 predicted proteins | sample 15_EM_MG_FD_202174 | JGI IMG/M metagenome (GOLD analysis project Ga0307513, IMG submission 202174) | Populus trichocarpa ectomycorrhiza microbial communities from riparian zone in the Pacific Northwest, United States - 15_EM | ecosystem: Host-associated > Plants > Roots > Unclassified | place... | reverse complement strand
ATTTCACATTCCGAGCGGACATATTCGAGTCGGCAACCGGATCAATGGTCGAGACATGCGAATAGTCAGTATAGGGGCAGTGATTGGACAGGCGCAGGTAATTCCTAGCGGTGAGAAGCAATGGATAATGAATCACAGGATTGATCTGAGGACGTTTAATGAAATATATTAAATTATTCTATCCAATTGTGTACAGTATTTATTCGGCTGAGTTGAAACTGGGCACTTAAGGTGGCAGTTCGCGTATTGAGTGTCCGGCTTCAACTTGGCCGGGGGAGTACTACACGATCCGCGGGCATTTAAGGCAATGTTTTAAATAGGTTGAATTGTTCTGCATGAATATACGGCCAAGTTGAAGCCGTACGCTTGGGGTGGCAGTGCCCATATTCAGTGTCCGGCTTCAACTCGGCCGGGGGAGTACTACACGATCCGCGGGCATTTAAGGGAATGTTTTAAATAGGTTGAATTGTGCTGCATGAATATACGGCCAAGTTGAAGCCGTACGCTTAAGGTGGCAGTGCCCATATTCAGTGTCCGGCTTCAACTCGGCCGGGGGAGTATTACACAATCCGTGGGCGTTTAAGGCCATGTTTTAAATAGGTTGAATTGTTCCACACAAATATCCGGCCGGGTTGAAGCTGGACACTTAAGGTGGCGGTTCCCATATTGAGTGTCCGGCTTCAACTCGGCCGCGGGAGTCATACATGATCCGCGGGTATTGAAGGGAATGTTTTAAATGGCATGAATTGTTCCGTATGAATATACGGCCAAGTTCAAGCCTTACACTTATGGTGGCAGTGCCCACATTGAGTGTCCGGCTTCCACTCGGCCGCAGGAGTACTACATGATCCGTGGGCGTTTAAGGGAATGTTTTAAATAAATTGAATTGAATAGGCGGCGAAGTTGAAGCCGGCGACTTGAGGGAGAGATTCCCGTAGAAAGTGTCCGGCTTCAACTCGGCCGCCTGAGTTCTGGGGATGATTAATGCGAAACTATGCTCTCCTGTGGGAAGGGAAGCCAACCAAAGTAGGGGGTCTGCATGGCGGCCGCGCCGGGCGTCTTGTCAACAGTAAGGGAATTATGGAAATGACAGTAGGGTGCAGACCAAGAAAAAAGCGACGTAGGATGGCAGCGGACGGAAGCCGATGGAAGCGGACAGATCTAGGTCGCCAGAGGTGTGAGGGTAGCAGAGATGGTGGCCGGACGCGCGCAACCGCAAGGAGTAGGCAGGAGGCCAGTAGATGAGAGGATACGGGGGCGGATACAAGGGGGAGGCACGAGGAGGGGGTGGGGCCGCAACAAGCGTGTCGGACGGGGTGGAGGGAACGTGAGGCGTCCGGGTGCACCAGACGCAAGAAATGAAGGGCAAAGAAGGCACGGGAGATCCGGGAGGACCGGACGCAAAGAGCGGGCGCTATTCGTCCGGAAGCGGGCTCTGTCCGTCCGGAGAAAAAGGTTTTTTTGCTGATGAACAGAACCCACAGCCAAATCCTGGATCCGCTTTCTCAATAACTCTATCTCCGCGCCAGTCAGGCTCTCAGGAACTTATGAACACTAAGGCAAGGAGACCAGTCGACCAGGCCCTACTCCACTCGACCAGAATTCCGAAAGGAAAAAGAGTGATATCCCAAGTTGCCAATTGTGCAGTATTTCATGGCTTGGACAACCAGAAAATCAGAGCAACAACAATGCACGTTCTTCGACGATGCTTACTTTTGGCTACAGAATATGACTTAGAGATTGAAGCCAGTTGGATTCGGACAAGGGACAATGCGCTAGCAGCTGCTATCTTCCGCTTTGCCCACAACAGAATTGCTAACGTAGCCCCACAGGTGATATATGCCACTTGCAACCACCAGGATCTCTGGTTTCTAACATACAACCATTGGTACAGCCACCAATAGCTGCCTACTACCTGTGGCGACCGCTAGCTTCGTCACTAAGACGCAATTATGATATACCAAGATCATGGTCCTTCCTTTTTTGCTACTTGGGTGGATATTGTCATCAGAATGGCAGCTGCCTTCCTGCCAAGGCCACATGGCTAATCGACTGGCACTGCTCCCTGGTAGCGTCTATTAAGGTGAAGACTATGAAACTTTACCTAGTGAGTATTAAGTCCTATCAGTTGGACCAAGGGATTGATTGCACTGCATTTTCCAAGCCACAACTAGAGAGCACATTACTGGGCACTAAACGTGATGATAATGAACCGACACGGCTTACCAGAACCCCTCTTACCCATTCTCACCTGTTCAGGCTGCTCAATCACCTCCAGATACATGACTACAATGATACTATAACAAGGGCGGCACTCACACCGGCTTTTGCGTGCTTCTGGTGAATTGGGGAGTTTACCTATCGTGCACTTGATCCTCAGATAGGACCTGCATTCCCGAACTTGTTCTTAACAAAGAGCAGCATTCGACCTATCTATCATGATGACCATATTGAACCTACCCTTCCACCATCAAAAGCCGACCTATTGGGACAAGGAATCCGGCTAATTATTGCCGGTTGTCATGACGAAGCAGGCCCTGGTAGGGCAATGTAACTAGTGCTCGCAATGGATAGTCACCGCCCGCCAACAGCACCCCTGTTTTGTGTTGGAAGAATGAAACAACTACAAGTTACAAGAGAAGAGGTGCTAGAGAAGTGACAAGAATTTGGAACAACTGCCGGTCTCGGACAAGCAACATACAATAGTCATAGCCTTTGCCACGGCGCAGCAACCTGTACTGCTGAAGTTCGAATTTCGTAGCCCAAGATTCAGACTCTACGATGTTGGAGAGCAGACACATTTAAGGCATATATCGAATACTTACAGGAGGACCGAATATCCCTATCAGAGCGCATTCTGGGAGCATGAGCAAGGCGTTGGTAAGATGGCTTGCTCACCTGCCTTGAATTGGGGGCGGTCATTGGCTCCCAGATGGCAGGCAACTTGACTGTCACTTCACCTACCTGAATTGGAGTGGGATATATCGGTGGCAACAATCAGAAGCGACAAGGGCAGCGACATTCCCCCAACGCCTCTAACTGTGGACTTACGAGCGAAGAGTGAGAGAGGGATGGCATAGCCAGGTTCAGATGGGTACTGGGTTTCAGATTTCTCTATTTCTTCTTAAGGCTTTTTCATTCTCTCTTTATATCATCATCTTCATATATTCACTTGGCTTTACAAAAATTGGCACAACATTTGCCAAATCATAACTCATGAGGGAGGTGAAATCATAAATCTCAAGTTTGTGAGTATACGAGCTGAAGCAATGTAACAGGAAAAGTTGCCAGAGTGTCACAAATCGTGACTAAGCAAGGCAGATTTCACATGACTAATACTTATTAGTCATAAGGTATGTTCGGTTTTTGCACTATGACGTCATTTGACTCATAGCTTTCACATGACTGCGCACTTGCGAGTCATTGGTTGATTATGATTGGTTAATGGTTTCATGACGTCACGATGGTGACGTCATACGATGTAATGATTTCGCACATGAGTCAGATTACGAGTCATGGGTTTCACGCATACGACTCATTCGAGCGTATGATCGGGTTTATTGGTTTGGATCTAGTGAAAAGGATGTGCGCAGTTGATTTGTAAGAATCAGCTGATGGATTTCGCACCATGACTAATTATGAGTCATGGGGGCTATGTTAAACGATGGTGACTAGTCACCAGGGTTAGGGTTGTGGGAAGATGCCTATAAAAGAAGCTTGGTTCCGACCAAGAGATAGGATCTTCACGCAACCATCTAAGTACTTTTCTATACTTAAGATAGTGCAATACAATCACGCTTTACTCTCTTTACATACACTCCTCCTCTACGAGAGCCTACGCTCTAAGAACCTGGAGACTATTGTGATAGTCTCGACAGGACGCCCGAACATAGGACTATTGTGATAGTTCTATCAAGCACGACCATCCACCCATCTTACTATTCGAAGGAATAGTGCCTCTCGCGGAATAACCAAGACAAGCAAGCCAGTTCCGTACTATCTGAAGAGATAGTACATTCCTACGCCTTGGTGCAGAAAAGGGAGACTCGCTTACGCAAGAAACAACGATCGTTGCCTGTTGCATACGTGCTCAACAATAGGATTGTTACACAGAGTCCTACCAGGCCATGTAGGGTGTCTGGTCCTACCTCCCACTGCCTTAGCCTGTCCATGGACTTGAATATATGCAGACTACTGCCAGCAGTAGATCCAGTCCTACATCCAGGACGGATGGACTTGACAGTTGGGAACGCTGCCTATGGTCTGAGGAGGATAGAGGCTGCTCAGTTTTGTTCACTATATCAAGTTTTTTATCACTTCTATGGGGGGGGGCGACAAGGTGGTTCACTGTATAAATATATTTATCACTTCCTGCTTGTGATTTCGCTGTCACTTTGGTTGCCATAGGCGCATCTTCCTTGCTGGACTTTTGTTCTTAAGTACCGCCTTACTATACTAGGCAACATCAATTTTGAAGTTGAGAGTTGTCCCATTGCTAAATCCCCTTCGCTTTTTTGCTGGTTCCTTCAGTTGCTTCAACAAATAGCCATTACTGTACCCACTTATCACCAAAAATGCTCGTCTTGCCTTCAGTAGGTATTCATCCTGCCTTTGTTTTAAATCATGTAACATTGGGCAACAAAATTATTTACTCTGTTCACTGAAATCCTGTTTTAACCCACGCTTCAATGAAATCCTATTCAGAGTCTGATTTCTATTTGACTAACTTGTTTTCATTATTCCCAAGCTTAATTCTTAGGCAATGTCTCCTGTCTTGTGGCCTGTGTAACTAGAAAAACAAATCTCTGAACATTATCCTCAACTCACTCAATCCTATACCGGTGGGAATTTTGCTGCTCAACATATGCAGATTCATTGGCAGAAAACCCCTAGTACAAAGGCCATCCACTTATCAAACCCTACCGAACAAACAAGTCACAGGCTACTATTGTTCTATACCTACCGCACTAGTGTTAGCTTCATACAAATCATGCACAACTCTGCTTACCAAGTTCATCATGGATCACCAACAGCAAAACACATCTTAGGTGAAAGGTGCAACAACACAAAACACAAAATCATGGGGCTGCAAAACACATAAAGCCTCTGACCAAACATGGCATCCATTGGTCTATCATGATACCAACAGCAATGTACCTTCCTCAACCCTTGGTAAATTGGATTTCACCTTGCTGATAAGCCGGTGGTGATTGTATAAGAATGGGTTGTGAAGGAAAGGCAAGGAGACAATTGCCATGTGCTCGTCAAATGTCGGCAAGAGAGCTTGTTATTTCATAATGATAAGAGGAGTCCTGTTCTGCCTTTGTTCATAGTAATGATTATCCATCACACATTCGCTTTTCTCTTCGCTCTATCTTCTGTACACAGACAATCAGTTGCTTGTTTCTTTATATTCGATCTCGATGCTTTTAGGCAGCTCCCCACAGCCAGACTTCACTTTTTTTATAAGGCCAAACACATTTCCGATATTGTCAACTAGGTGGTTCCATGGAAGGTGTTCCACTACTGTTAGGTCCTTATGATTCAATACCACTGCCGGGCATACCTGCTGCGATACTAGCAATTACCCATCAACAGAGAACAAAATGCTAATACAGTCCATAGCTTAACATCTATCCTACCCTGACCCCTGAGCTCGATCTGAGGCACCTAGGATAAGAGCCCCCTCAGCCGACGAGATCTTACGCAAAAAGCGTTACCACAAACTGAATTATACAGACACCTAGAGATGCAAAGTAGAAGAAGAATCCTGAATGTGCTGGAAGTATACCGGCAAACAAAGTTCTCTGTTGATAACAATATAAAGCATCCTGTTTTTTGTTTCTTCCTTTAATTGTTCATCTCAGTTATGGTATGGTGTCACTATTTTACTGTTATCTCTCGTCTTGTCAAAAGTTGTTCTTACTTGCAGTTGATCCCCTCATGCTTTGTTGTTCTCGGATATCTTTTGTTAATCAAGGTTGTTGGTATCCATACATGTTTAGTACTATTCGGTAACTTAGCATTGGATCTACTCCGACTAACTACTCTGTAATTGATCAAAATAACCAAGCTATTGTTTTTTCCACCCTTGCACAATGGCTGGAAAAAGGTCTTGAAAAGGCAAGTCCAGACAATCATGCCTAACGTTTTGGAAATGAAGAATAATTGATCCGCTAATGTACCAAAGGTTAGCTTGACACAAACACTCCAATAACCCCCAGAAGAAGTATCAATCAACTCCTATAACAAAAAGCATCTGTAGCCACCCTCATCCACATATCCATGATCTGCTATGTGCAATCATTATATTTTCCCAATTGTCACCCTGTGCCTCATGAACATCCACCCCAACTTCCTCCTCATCAATCCCCTTCAGGTCCTCTAAACCCTACACCTACTCAGCCCCGAAAGTTGCATCTGAGCTATCTGAGCACTCTGCCAGGTATTCATCAGCATGACAAGCCATTACCAGCGCGATTACCATCATTCCTACTAACTCTGGATCTGGCACGGGCATGCCGCAAGGCCAATACTATTTTCCGTGGGAGCCCCGAGTATACAAGCAATGTCTGCCAGCTCTGGGGAGGGCTACTACGCACACACGCCAGGCACGACAACTAATTTTTGACACTCTGTCACAATTGAAAGCAAGAAGGAACATCCATCCTCTGTGGATTTAGCCCTTGCACCGGTGACTGCACCAGTGCACATTCACAGTGCAAAGGGAAAGTTAATTCAGAAAAGCTAAATTCATTCTGCAATACTGATCCATCCCCCAGGTATCTATTCGCCACCCCGAGAGCATTTAAAATTAATACCCATACAGAAACGGAATTGGGCAACTGCACCTGATGGGTTTGGCCCCCAATTGTGGATATAGATGTGGTGTACACAAACAGAGGAAGGAGTGGGGGGGAACTGGAAAAAAAAAACAGTGTATCAATGTTGTGGGCTAGTGAAGTGAGTTTTTCAAATGAACAACGAAGCCGAAAGGGTGCGATTTGGGAATTATGATTTGTTGTTGCAACTGAGAGGTAACAACAGCAATCCCAGTACAAATAAAAATTATCAGCAGAGTATTTATAGAATTTAACCTTCTTGCCAACTTTTCGCAGTTATTCCCACCAGTACCCTACAGAAGCCTCCCTACTTCCTTGCTTGCAATAATACTCTGACTGAGAAGCACTGGCCCATCCTCCTGGGTAGCTTCCACTCCCCCTGTTTTAAGCATATCGAACTCTTCTAGTCCCTGATACAAAGCGCAGATAACTGCATATAAGTTGTATATCAACGGTAATCTCTCCTAACAGGATATTACTCCGAGCACACATCCTATGACTTTAGCAAGATTCTTTCCTGATACTCTTCCTATCATGTTGTTCATTAGCTTTTAGTTTCATTTGTCAATCATTATCAATCAAAGAGAAGGATGTAACAAGCCAATTGTTGAGCAAGTGTGCAACAGGCAAAGACACTTGTCCCCTGGGTAAGCAAGCCACTTGTTTGTGCCAAATGGGTTGAAGGTACAATCTCTTCAGATCCTATGGAACAGGCTCGCTTATCTTGTGGGTTACTATTTTGTCAGATAGTAAGAGGGGTGGATTGTCGTGTCTTGATGGAACTATTACAATAGTTCTGTGTCACGTAACCTGTCGCTCAGACTATTCCAATAGTCCCCGGGTTCTTTGAGCATTAGCTCTCATAGTGGAGGAGGGTATGAAGAAGAATGAAGGTGTAATTGTATTGCAAGTTAAGTATAGAAAAGTACTTAGATGATTGCGTGAAGATTCAATCTCTCGGTTAGAACCAAGCTTTTATACCGGGATCTTCCCACTAACCTAACCCTCGTGACTCATCATCCTACATTAAGTAATCTCTATGACTCAGAGTGTGTCAAAGTGCGAAATCCATCAGATCACTCTCATGAGTCAACTGCGCAACATCCTTTAACTCATCAAAACTCATAACCCTGGTTCTGTGCTCAAATGAGTCACATGTGTAAAACCCATAACTCATAAGTGAGTCATGGGCGAAAATTATTACATCCTATGATGTTACCCTCATGAGTCATTAAACCATCAACCAAGCATAATCTAACGATGACTCGCAAGTGCTCAGTCATATGAGGACTATGAGTCAAGTGACGTTATAATGAAAAACCAACATACCTTATGACTAATAAGTGTTAGACATGTGAAATCTGCCTTGCTTGGTCACGATTTTAAAGTGAATAGGCTATGATCGGTAGAGAGTATTGCGGTCCTTGTTCTTTTCTGTGCTGCCAGCAGCGTCCTATATATACACAAAACTCTCATACAGGGAAATACTCTTCTTTGCAATCATTCTCCCATCTTCGATCATCCTCCCTTCTTTCCACATCCTTAATCGTCCAACATCTTCTATCACCCTATCCCTTGATCCGTTTCAACGACTTACAGAGTTTTCCTAGTTTCTTCATCTCGAACCTTCCTGATACCTCTTCTCGTTTCGCTAACACTATAGTGTGACTTTCTGTTGTTCCATCTTCACACTAACCTTAGCTTCAAACCTAACCATTTCCACAAACACGCCATTGCTTCACCTTCCATAGTTTCCAACAATCTTCAAACGAAAACTCTCCTTATCCTAACCTCCGGTGTAGTAACAGTGTCGCAGATATGGAACCTTCGTGAATATTCTAACAAATTTGTGATGGTGGAATGAAGAAACCTAGTTTGTATAGTATAGGAAATTGTTTACATATATGTTCGAAAGGGTCCAGAATGTAGGACAGTGGGGTCATCAGACCTTGGAAAGAAAGAGGGACTGGTACTCATTATGTGATCCAGTTTCATGGAATGATTCCGCAAGGTGGGGAAGTTCCCCAATGCTCTTTGTATTCCCTATATGAAACCCTCTTCTCCCATAGCTAGAGAGACAAGCAACTCAGATACAAATATACAGCTCTTTCCTCACTTCTGCTTGGTACTGTGGGGTATGGAAAGTGGTTTTATCAGATAGCACTTTTCTTGATAGCTAGTTCTTTCATGAAGTACGTAGATAGGGAGTTAGCGTGCGAGAGCGATTTGGCTAGCTTAGATTACGTATTTCGAGGCCTTTAGCGGTTTAGAAGTCTCTGTAGGTAGAGAGAGAAAAAACAACACGAACAACCTCAGCATGAGGATGATTTCTTACCACTTCTGGGATTTTCTTTTTCTTTTATCATCGGATGATCGAGGATCATCTAGGGATTGCAGTTACTTCGGGTTGTGAGAGCGGTGATTGCCCCTTCCAGAAGTATCATCCATCATTTTGTTCTTTCTTTCGTGTTTGTTCAGTCACTTCCATTCCCGGAGTTGATTTTACTAGTATCTGCTCTTAGCGTCAGCAGGACCCGAAATCCTCCTCTCAGTACTTCTTGATTTGTCCAGTCAGTTTTTCTCCAATCCAGGTCAATTACTAAGAGAATATAGCATTAATGCGATCCCTTTTCAATCCTAATCAACCAGCCTATAGCCACCTATCATATTGGATCGGTGTTTACACGCTGGCCGAATTCAGTCTATATCAGTGTAGGCTATTTTCAGAGCAGTTTACCAACTGCCTGGCCTGTTGGGAACATGGTCTGTGTTGATTCATTGATGTTTTTTTACTCATATTACTTTTCCCGCTTTCTCATGATTCATTTTCTAGCCTGCTCTGTTCTAGCACCCAATGATTCCTATTATCATATGTATGCTTATTGCTTGCCAAAATAGGATGGTTGAGGGACTGTTAACTTTTTTTCATTTTCAAGTTTCCAGATTTGGGCGTAGTGGCAGTTTTGGTCGCTATAAGCTGCCGTAGGTCCATTTTATTCTGGTATTACCTTTGGGAAGGAGGTTTGATGTCTGGCACTGGTGCCAAATCTATTAGGGGAATTTTGCTACCATACTACCCTTGTCACTTGAATTGTCCCTGTCGCAAGCGCAACGTCACTAATCATCCCAAATATATGTAAATGCAGTGTGCCTCAACTATCAGTCGTAAGAACAATTCTTAAATAGGACGGTCGTAAACACCTTTGGTTTACCAGTTTGTTCCCGTGAGAATGAGCTTTTTTCCTTTTCGTTTCACCTTGACCACCAACTCAAAAAATATTAAATCTGGTTCCCAAAGTATGCACCATCAAAATTCAACAATGCGTTACTATTTGCTCCTTGGTGTAATGTTCTGCTTGGTGAGACCGGGGGTCAGGGTCCCATATGGGGGGCTAGTAGGCATTAGGGAAGGAAGGTGAGGAGCCTAGATACGTCAGGCTATAATGTGGTTGTTGATGCACAGTTATTAGTAAAGGTTAACTCCTTTTAACAAAATGATGGAAAATAGTCCACTGTCGCCACACCAACCTTTACCAAGATTCAAGCATAGTTCTAGCGACAATCATCATAGTAAAACTTCCCTAATCAGTGTCGCTCGTTATAGTCCTATCCAAGAATAGGAAAATGGCAGAGGTGTAAAAAAAACAAGACAGAAGAACACGGGAATGATATCGTGGAAGACAAAAGTGCATGAGTTTTTCTGCATTGCAACCCGCGAAAAAGAGCGGTTGACATCTGGAAAAAAATACCCAGGGCACCAATCATGGCCACCATGCCTACATGAGCCTCCTACACTGTGCCCGTGCATGCTTGAGTCAAGTCTCTCTTAGAACTAGCAATTCTTTTAGGCAAAAATGGAGGTGGGGCTAGGATTGTGGGGCCCAAGGTCCAGCACTTTCATATATTGATAGTAGTTGCCGGGTAACTTAACTTGCTCTTAGGAGAAGACTCATTTCGAGGTGCTTGACTCGCACCTATTTCTACCATTCCTTTTGGCCTAGAAGACTAAATTTTACAAAGTAATGCAAGGCCTCTGCAGCCTTATCAGTATTCTTTCTTTGGCGTGTTTCGGTAGGTAGTGTTGCTGGCATTATGTTGGATTTTGAACCTGTGGGTTCTGGGGAGATTTCTTTTTTAGCCATGGTTGCATTGTACGAAAACTCATGCACTTTTGTCTTCCGGTGTAGAAGAGGAGATGAGTGTGCATCATTGTGGGAAGGGGGTGACGTGACATAAGCGAGATTAATTTCCCGCCCAGGCGGGAAATCGTTTTTGCACTAGCGTTGAATGTTTGGAGACTTCAAAAGGGCTGCCTTAGGTACTATGATAGCCGATTTTTTTATGATCAGGGCACCTTGGCGCAAAGACTCCTTGGGACATAGCTAATAGACAATTTGTAGACAATTATGGCGAGTCTATTCCCTTGTTATTCCCCTTCACCAGAGGAATTGCATTATAGGTTTCGCAATCACACAGATTGTGAGAAGGAACGCCACCGAATTTGCCGTTTATTTTGGCAGGCGGCGTGAAAAGCAATTCTGCAGAGCCACATGTCAATTACTTTTGAAAGGGTCGGCGCCGAAGGATCAACCATGTCCAAAGAGGTCACCAAGACAACTACTTTGTACAACCACCTCTCCCCCACAGACCTTTCTTCTACAATTGAACTCACCCAGCGCCCGCTCACTTTTATGGAGTCGACATGAGATCTCGTGGAACAATCCAGAGCAATTCCGTTTTTGTCGGCATTCGCTGGCTGGACACTCTACTCTGGCGGCTTTGACTGATTTTAGGCCATCTTGAGTCTTTTGTCTCTGTTGTCTTCTATCCTGGTTTGGCTATCCAAGTCGTCGTGGAGGGCCATTCCAATGGAAAAATCAACTACTCTATCATTGCTGTCAACCCTAATCGTATTTCTACGGCCTTCAAGGAGCAAGCTCTTGAGTATCATGATTGTGGATCACCGGCACCTCCTTCGCCCACATCCCTATCAGTGCTTCCCTATTACAATATGCTAGAAGTATATTTTGAACAATTACTTGCGTGGTTAGGCGCAGTGGATCCAATCCTAAGTTACCAAACGGCACAAAACTTGTATTGATACGAACAACGATAATACACAAAAGATATCAGAGAAAATAAAGAGTAAAGAGATCGTATGCGAGAACGAATGACTTTGACAAGAGAAGAGAAGAGAGTAGAACCGTGAGAGAAAGATGCGATGATTATAAGATGAACTAACTAAAACGAACAAAGGGAAGAACAGGCTGCCTTATATCCTCATCTGCAGAGTACCTTCCTCCCCGGCAAGCTTCCTGCGCATGGCGGATTCTTCTCCCACTGTCCATCTGCTGGTCATCCTTCTGTTTCGCTCTGCGAAGACATATCCGAGGTAAGAGCTGTTTGACCGAGGGTGCACTTATGCTGGATGCCTCGGATCATGCTGATGGCCGCGGGTATCGTAGATACTCGGCTATTGACTGTCATTTGTGTTTCGTCATCCAGCGATTGGTGTTTGATCGTGTCGTGTCAGGTATGCAAGGTGGTGACATTCAATCGTAAGAAGCTAAGAGTGGTTGAACGCTGTTGAAGCAACCATTGTGTTAACAATAGCGCAAATGGGTTTCGCCTTATGCAGGAACGAAAGTATGCATGTGGTGAGCAGCCTAAAATCAGAATTCTCCAACAGTATACTGGAAGGGTCATCAACGAGCTTTTGGTATTCGATGAATGGTGCCAGAAGCGGGGTAGTTGTGGTGAAGAAAAGAGGGTTAGTTGCGGTGAACAAAAGAGGGGTAAGTGAGGGGTAACAAGATCATACGATATGTGGTGGAAATGGCCTGAGGATATAGGAACTACTCCTGAGCGAGTAGTCTTGGTCTTTTGCACTTAAGGGCCCTGTTCACGCACAGTTGTAGAAGTCAAGTCAGCGAATAAGTTTCTGCCCCTCCTAGAGTTGTGGTTCTTTCTCTCCCGTACTTCTACTATACGGTCCACCGCGAGCCCCAATTTATAATATTGAGGACATTGTGGACAGCTTCGCTGAGGAGACTAAAAAGCTCTTGAAAGTTGCCAATTATAATGTTAACTAACAATACGCCTGTGCTGGTGATATAAATTTCTCCTCACTCACTCACTTTCACACCTATTGACACGACGTTAGTTATTTCCAATGATTCATATATTGGCTAACTCTCTGAACTTCCTCTGTTCCAGGGAACTGACTCTAGGTATGTGCTCGAGTAGTAATATCTGGGTCGCAAGCTGGCTGGGGATCTGTCACAGGCGCTGCACAACTCTTGTGGGAGAGCTTGGAGGGTGGGGGGGGCGGGGGGGGCGGGGGGGGTGGAAGTGCGTGGGGAGGTGGCCTGTCAGACGTGTTAAACGGTGCCACAGAAAACAATCCAAATGCTCTTACCAGTCTTGTCCCCAGGGTTGACCGAGGACTTTTTGTCTTCTATAGAACAGCCTATTTAGGCCCAAAGCTTTAACAAGTCAAGAAGGGACTACCTCTTTGTCACAACGATTGTGATGGAGATTCCTAGTGGTCTCCTTGGATCAACGGGTTTGATACCCGTCTCACGGCGGGTACTCTAGCTAGGAAAAGGGTCAGAGATATTGGAGTCGCTAGTAGACTCGCTACCAGCGGCGTACTCCATATTTACCTCGAACCGTGAGTTTCATCTTGAATATAGCCAGGGTTCTCAATGGTCGGCCGAGGACCGGCTCGGACCAGCTAGACCTGGTCAAAGTCTAGTCTAGTCCAATAGTAGAAATTAGACTGACCAGGCAGTCATGGTTGCTGGAACTGACCGGACCGGGCTCAGTCAGACCGGGCGGACCAGGCAAAAAACGAGTGATAAGGGGTGCATCGGCTGGGGGCTTATCCGCGAAAATTGCGGCTGAACAGATCACTCAGGGCTAAAGAAGTTCTCTCGTTCACTAAGTGATTCACTAACTGCACAGAGAGGAGCATTTATAAAGCAGAAAAGTGCTCCTATCCTTCCATCGATCAGAACACCCAGCCTTTCTTCTCAATGTAACTTCCCTTTCTTCTCAATGTATTTTTTTCGCTTACATCAGCAGGTTCGCACCGGTGTGAACTTGCTTACAAATTATTTTTCGCCTCCTCGGACAGAGGCCAGAAGGACTGGTCGGGAACTAATCCAGACCAGTAGTGACCACATATTTTAGTCAAGTCCGGTCTCGGACATCCATTTAGACTGACCAAGTGGTCCTACCTCTGAGACTTGACCGGTCGGACCATTGAGAACCCTGAATATAGAGGTAGTTTCTTGAAGCTAATATATTGGGTTTCATCGTAGGAGCTTTGGGGGTGGGGCTTTGAGTGTTTAATTACTTCGAGAATCCCGATGACGGATTTGCAGATGTGGCCCTCCGCAAATAAATGGATGAATGATACCTACACGATCATCAGCTAGCTTTTGGCTCAGGGCTAACTTTTAGGTGGCTCTTTCAGCTGCCAATGAATTGACCAGTTCTTGGGATCCAATTCACTCCTTTGAAGCTATCGATCTGGCACGAATCTCAGACCAGTGAACCCAAGCGTCCAGTCCGTCCGTCTTCGGGTCCGGACGGGACAGACGGCGTACCTGAAAAGACGCCCGGGACGGACGGGTATCTTGGCGTCCGTCCGGAAGACTACCCGGGACGGACGGGCGGGGACTGCAGGTGTCTCTCAGGTTGCGGAATCTGCCGTGCGCCTCCACGTGACGGGTGGGCCCTGAAGGTGACGGGGCAGGAGGTCCCCCGAGGGAATTGGCGCAGAAAACAGGTAACGGCTGATTACCGAGGAGTGAGATGAGGCAATGGCCTAAGTTCTTATGAAATTGTTCATATAATACTATAAGTTATGTGTGTACATATTGTGTATCGGGAGAATTTGTAGTTTTTGAGAGATGGATATAAGGTGGATATAAGGTGGATACACTTGGTTATAAATAAATCAGCTACCATTGACGAAGAAGCTATTGGCTCACATAGAGTTACAACCTTCCTTCTACTACCGCAATAAAAATTAGTCGTATATTCCAGAAGAATGCATAACTTGAATTTATTCCTAAAGCGATATAGAACAACCTATACCCGCCATCCTACTCACACCAGTCCTGCCCATGCATACGGAGTATTTAATTAGGAACCAAAGTCTGAGACGAAAGGTGCTAGCGATTTATAGGCCTGACAGAAAATTGGTAGGGACTATTGGTGACGGCCGGGCCCTACCGGCAGATCCCGTTCCCAATAAGACTGCAGGGCCCGGCTGTCAACCCATAGGACTGCCGTCTTTATGAAAGACGGACGCCTTGCCCGGCCGTCCGCACCCACCCTGCCCGGGACGGTTGGGAACACTGTCTCAGACCACAACCTCTCATCCAATGTTATATTGAATCTGATTAATACAGATGAATCATTGGGGGAGACGGATTTGGGTGGAATGATGACTAACCGGATCAAGCAAGATGTGCCTGTCAAACACAGCTCTTCGCATATTGCCAATATTGTTGAAACTCTTCGATGCTGCTCACCATGCTAAACTAATCAGCCATGCGCTTATCCCACCGGCCCCGCAGGCATCCTACACCGTTATTGTACAGACAAAGAAGTTTTTGATATGCGCGCCGGATCGATACCTCAGCCGGGAGCAAGTTCTTTGATCCCGCTCGGCATGTTACACATATGTCGATATCATTCGACAAACCTCTAGGTGTACCCCTGCGATCAGTGAGGAGGACTCGGATGCGAGTAGGCCACGGAACCTGCAGAGTTTTCCTAGGTCTTTCCTTTGCTAGCATGATTGGTTTTCACGGAAGGGAAAGGGGGACCTGGATGGAAAGCGGGGGCGGGCATGGACGAGATGGGGGCATCGGCATGAAAGCGGTGACATAGGTGGAAGGACATGGACCGGTGTGGTGATCGACGGAAGGATGGGACCGGGAGGATGGGAGGACGGCGTCGTTGTTTTTATACTCCTGTCTTCACTGTTTAGTTAGTTAGTTGAGTTGGGCATGGTGTGAGAGAGAGTGTGTGTGTGTCGAAGAAGAAAAAAGATTTCCCCCGCTTCTGTTGTGTGCGATCTATCTTCTTTAGTCTTGGGGATTGTTTCGTTTCATTCCCTATCACTCGCTACCCGCCGTTGTATGGCCCACCGAATTTCGCCCTTAAGCCATAGCTAATTTTAAAGAAATATTGGAAAAGTATGCCATGGTACCACAGTCGTAGCTTATTAAGAAGATGCTCGTTCATTCGTGGAAGCAGATGGTCGAAGATAGGGAGTTCAAGATGAGGGATCTACTCAATGAACTCTTTACTTCCGATGTATATAGCTCCAGTCGCGCTGACAACATTGCTGCGAATAGACGAAGTTTACTTTGGAAAAGCCAAGGATGTAGTTTGTGATTTAAGGAGCAATATCTCCCTCCGGCTTCATCTGCACAATATGGATACTGATAATTTAGCCTCGGCAAGCATTCCACCCTTGAACTAACAGGTGAAGAACAAGACTGTGCACCAGGAGATGATTTCTTCCATGACCTAGCGACAAGCAAAAAATGAATATCCCACAGCTCAAATCATACTTCATAATGTGAAGGATTGATGACTCCCCAGGTTTGAAAACACTTATCTTCTCCTACATGAAACATCCCATTCTAGTTGACATCTATCAACTCCATTTCAGATATACAACCTGATTCCTAACACGCCTTTTACGATACAATGCTCCACTCTTACCCCTGGCTAAATTTCAACAGATTGTCCGCCGCCAATATTCGCCGAAAGCATTCCCTACATCAGATATTGGAGGAACAGAGGGAGGAAAGTGGGAAGAGGGCCTGTGACTCTATGGTGCATGCATGTATTGTGGGAAAATAAGGTAACATTGACGTCATTGCTAGCAATAGTATGTATAGAAATATGCAATCCAGGCACCATTTTTGGAGGTCATGTATGAGGGTTTTATATAACAACCAACCTTTAGCCCACACTCATGCACCCCTGATCTCCTAGTCCCTCTGGAGAAAAGAGAAGAGAACCCACATTCGATCTTGGAAAGGATTGACACGGAGTCCAGTGACATCCTAAGCCTGATTTCAGACTCAAATCCCCAGAGCCAGCAACAACCCCCTTCTAATTCATGATTCTAGGCAACACGACATCAATCAACTGGGGAAGAATGTTGAATAATCATTCCGGACCGCTCACCATATCCATATATTCCCATGGGAGTTGGGGACTGTAGATAGCTTATTCCAAAAGTATACCATAAGGAGAGATATGCTTGAAATCCACAGGGTCTAGTGATTTCCTTTAAAACATTAACTAACCTTGTTCGCTCCTTCTAATATTGGTACTTGGTAATGGAGCCCTCTTTCAGAGGTCTCAATTCCTGGAATGTTACTGGGGCTGGGGACATTAGTGAGGGTGATTGTATAATAAGGTGATTAGTAGTTAGATTTATGGTTTTTGCAAAGCAGGATTTCCCTGAGCTTTCAAGTTAAGAATATTGCCGCAAGACAGGCTTTGATAATGAAACAAGAAGGGATACTTGATAGAAAATAGAAGTTTTAGTGAAGGACTTTTGCCTTAGCACCCATCTTTCATGGCCTATCAGAAATCAGTAATTGCATGAAGGTATATGTGGCTGGCAGGCAAGTAGGGGTGAAGGGAGCATTGTTCACAATAGGAAAATGATGACAGAGCCCTCAATAAAGTCGCTCCAAACAATCTCATCTTCTCTAGGTTGGTAGATTCGAAACACTAGTGATCTAGCTCTGGCCTGATAATACTCTCTAACTGTACCCGATGCCATATGATGGAGGTAACAGCATCCTGGGTTGAATTTCCACCAGGCATTGTTATAGGTTACCCTACCATAAAAACTCCAAAATAAAACACCCTTGTTGCTGCCCTCGTGTACTTTTACATGATATCAACAGCCTTGTCCTCTTATTTTCCTCATGCTTGTTCCTTCACTACTTGCCACTCATTGGTTGCCAACCCTGCATACCTACAATTAAGCTTCAGTTTATCTCTTCTGCTGCAATTGTGAACCTTCTGCTGCAATTGTGTCCCTTATTCTGCCCCTGAGGCCTATTCAGTTGGCTTCCCCGATTGCTATTGCAAATGGCCTTGCTCTGTCTGCCTCATCTAAACTGATTTGCTACAACTACATGTCTGGGACTCAGTCAGCAAAGGTGATTCACTCATAGTTGTGTTCTTGCACAATTATACACATTGCATTTCATATAAGCAAACTGAGAATGTATTTTTTATTATATGAAGAGAGGACTTGGAGACATTTCATGATTGGTTTCTTCTGGCCGGCGATTAAACATTAACAGTTGGTTATGATTATCACCAGGTGTTCTACTTCTAATTGACAGAGATAATCAAAATAGAGCAAGATTTTAATATTCTCTGTATCCCAGATTACCCGCCTTCCTGACAAATCCATAACGTGTCCCTCAATCACCCTGCATCATTGCATATTCCCTTTGCCTGCATATCATGTCTGTGATAAAGCTTCTCTCAAGTACTACAAGTTAGTTGCTCTTATGCATATTGCAATAGGAGATATGGCCCATCACACCAACCGTCAAAATGAAAAACCATTAGGCAATGTTCAAGGTGTGAATTCTTGATAGTCATGATGGAAATAAGTGCACATTTCCAATTCTGGATGCACTTGTGAGTATCTGTCAGAACCAGTGGGGCTGGTAGTAGCTATTGGTCTCGAGTGGAAACCACAAGAGTGAACGATATGTTTGACCGTCGCTGAAAATGGCAAAGTACAAAAGACAATTATTCCCTACTTAACTAACATCTGGGGAATACTAAGATAATTATCAACCACTTTCGCGAAAGAGAGATTTGATAAGTATCCAGCTGGGCAGAAGCTTTACCAACAACGATGTGTATTACTGCTTATACCACAAGGTGTTGTAGGCGATGTTCAAATTGCCATATTCCACTCCATATATATTTATAAACACAAGAAAAATCCACACTGTGTTAACAAGTGGTTCTCCCCTCTGTAAGCTTTCATGCAATGTTTCTATCAATCACGCAATGGTGAACTTGCAGGATATGAGCATGATCATGACCTGGCTTTTCTTACTCTAAAAGCTGCAGTTAGGGATTACAATACCATGCCATTTGATACACAGGAGGCTAAATACTGGCGATTGCTACATGCCTTATTTGAAGTCGCAATAGCTGGTGTCACAAAGTTAACAAGACAACATATTTCTTTTTGTGATATTATTATTGCGCAAGTTGATATGTTTGTCGTCTACGGTTCTCCATCTTATGAGATTTATAACATTATTGACTTTTAGACGAGAATATTAACGACACAATGATTTTTTATATCCACCATGCTCTGCAGCAAATATCCTTCCAGCTCCGCAATCTGCATTGTTTAATCCACTTTACCCACTCACCACAGCTGCTGTTTGCCCTTCAATCCCGTCTTTTTATTCTTTGAGTTCCACCCCCTCATTCAAGTGTTTTCACACTGCCTCATAATACCCAAGAGTAGGAGTATGTTACTAAATGCATAATCCCTCTATTTGAGTCTGTTTCAGGAAAATGGATGGCCAAGGAGGCAAATGGTTTGGTTGAACGGTATTCAGGAAGTGAAACGAGAGGTTCTCCTGTCTACTGTGAATGTTTTCTAGATGTTACAAATTGTCACTAAGCAATACAGATTTCACATGACTAATAGTTATTAGGCATAGGTATGGTATTCTTTCATGCTATGAAGTCCGTTGACTCATAGTATTTCACATGACTGTAGAATAGCCAGTCATCGTCCTGTTATAATTGGTCGATTGTTTAATGACTCACAATTGTAAGTCATATGATGTAATGACTTTCGCACATGACTAAAATTATGAGACATGGGTTCCAGGCATGTGACTTAAACGAGCACATGACTTGTTCTATAGGTTTTGATTGGTTAAACAGTATATCGTGCACAATCTCATATGAGTCATCTGATAGATCTCGCACTATAACTCACTTATAAGTCATAGAAGTTATGTAACGCGAAGTGTTGAGTGACCAGAGTTTGGGCTGAGAAGATCTCTATATAAGGCAGGCCTTCAGGCCTGAGAGATTGGATCTTCACAGAACCATTTATGTAGTTTTCTATTCAAAGGAGTTGCTATACAATTCTCTTTATCTGTACACTATTGAATTCTACGAATACTCTAGAGACAAACTCGAGACGCCTGTGACTATTGTAACAGTCTGAAACAGCGCATCGATAATATGGACTTGAAACTATTAAGATAGTTGTATATGACGACAAGACAGATTCATACTATCTGACGAGATAGTGGAACTCCCAGATGACAAGACAGTTCCGTAGAATCTTACAAGATAGTAAGAGAACTTAAGGGATCAGTAAGTAAGGTTGTTATCTGTTGCAAGATAGCAAGAGGAAAATAGGATTATTACACTAGTGGACTATTTTACCCAAGGTGCAACAACAGCCAAGGGCCAGACAAGAAATCATACGTGTTCCAATGCTCGGGAGCATGAGAATTGTGTAGGCCACTGCAAGCTCCAACCAAGGTTATTGAGAAACCAAGAATTGCCATTGGGGCTTAGCGGGAGGACAGGTTCTTCATCCAAAACTATGAACTTACATGTGGCATCGTAAGGTGTTCTACCTTTTGCTTATATTGGCGTGCCAAAACTGTGCTGTAGCTCATGTCAAATATGGTTTGAGGGTTATGACAAGCAACAGGGCTCTAAGCTCGACACACGTGGAAGTCACCGAAAGTGGTATTGGCCTTGGGGCATCTGACAGCTTGATGAAGAAGTCCTTCGTATGTATTTGGTCAGCAGGATTTCACGTATTTATTATGAGCTCTGTCGAGCAAAACATAGAGTACGAAGGAATTCTGCTGGCAGTAAACCTGTCATTAATAACATAGAAAGGATGCCTGATCCGCAAGATGCGGACTCCATTGCTACATTGTTGGCTTGTTCAACAGTATGAAAGGTATTCTGCTATTGCCTTTAGAAATAGCCAAACAGGAAACCCTTAATTGTAATTTCCGTGTTTACTAAGTTAATTATCAACTTCTTTTATCTTTCCTTTTCTACAACCAATTGCCTATTTCAAATGCAAATTAAATTCTCTTTAATAAACTAGTCATGTGATTGTCGCAGATTGCATCTAATAGTCCTTAGTTCTACAGAGCACAAGGCATATTCAGTGGTTAGGCTCCGGGATTCCTACCTAGGGCTTTCATTCCCTTTATTTCAACTGATTTCTAACTAGAGATCAGCACTGGCAGACACACATAGGAAATCATGAAACATCACTCATTCCATCCCCTGTCTTCCGTGTTGGCAATGCCTGGTCTTGTAGGCAGTGCTATGAGTATGTGCTGGCCAAACACACAAGCGTTGAAGGGTGTGCTCCCATACATTCTCCTTACCTGTACTTTTCTTTCCTTAAGTTTCCTTTCTCATTCTATGTTACCTCGTCTTAATTGACTTAAGGCAGATTCCTCTCATTGGCCAGAAGGTAACAGGTTTATTCCTGTCTAACGAAAATAGAATTGGACCGGCGATAGACCTGCTAGCGCTGCTTGTAAGGCAGGCTTCAAAAGACCGGTAGGTAAAGAGATAATAGTTGAAGGACAAATAGGGACTCAGGGATTGCCATTCAACCAAGTCTATTCTTACACTGAAGCTTTCTTGTAGTCTGCTGTATCCTCCTGGCCAGGAGACTGGTATGAATACATAAATCCTCAGGGATAGCCTTCCTGCAATCACGATCATTACCAGTAGCTGTCTATACACCAGAATCCTGTAATCCTGCAAGAACAAATAGTCAAAGCTCAGCCTCTACCAGTGTTACAAACTCATTCCATCCCTGGAATCCTAAATATTAACTTCCAGCAAAGCAAACTAAATATAGCAATAAGATAGCATAGCCTATCTAACTCAGAGACAGTTGCGGAGCTGAAATCAAATCAAATAAACCAAATATCAATGAAACTAAACATACGAGATCCTGCACTGCCCGCTCCTGTGTACAGTTACTGGAACATGTACACATCTTATACCAAACCCCTTTGCTTCAGTCTACAAAATCCTTTGGTCCTATCATCATCTCCATTCCCAGCAACACATCTGTTCCCAGCAGGCCCCTGACATCCGCCCTTTGATGCCCAGCCGTCCTGGCCCTACCCGCGTAGAGCACTGTCCCACTCTATAGGGCTTTCCCTTTAAGCTTAAAATGTCCGTGCGGGGATTCCTCCTCCCTGGGCTGACCCACTGACGTGATTCAGTTTTGTCTGGAGCGTTGAAAGTCACCCAGACAGGCCCCGTGACCCACTCTGCCCTTCTCGAACACCAATCATCTTGCTCACACATTCGCTGGTAGAAGACAACTGTAACCACCGCATACGATGTCTGCTGAGGCACATGAACAGATGTTTTATTCGGGCCTTCCTTGGCTGTCAAATAGCGGAATGGTGAACCTTCGAGACTCGTCATGAGTAGTTGTTGTTATGAGTTCTAGATAGGAGAATTACGCGGCGGATAGATGAAGAAGGACGAAGAAGTCGAGGTGCAAACATGTATATATTTATCGGAAATGTGCCTTGCTTATCAGTATATCTATGGCCGAGCGGGGGGTTTAAATACAGAGACCTTCATCACCCATCTTCGCTGACGGGAATCCTTCAGGAGACAATGCTGCTCCCGGCCACCCAATGTGTTCTGACCCACTCCTCGCATTGCTCCCCGAGCACTTCTGGCCATGTCTGCGAATCCTTATACTACTATACAAACCCGGCATACTCGCCCCTCCTCCGTGATCGATAATGACTGACAAAGAAAGTAGTAACAAACTAAAAAGAATAGGAAAGGTACGAACACACAATATGTTTGGGCACGAAGTGATCACCGGTGATTTCCAGCAGTAGTGTCATCTCTCAAGGCCATGGGACTGATACTCCTACCATTTATAGGGAAGCCACCAATCTTCGATGGAGGGTTGAGAAAACCCATTGCCAATTGGGCAAAGCGTATGGGAGTCCTCACGGGTGAACTATGGCGCCACGGAGGATGGCGGAAAAAGGTATGGCCGGTTGCTGGGGGTCATAGCACAGGGACGCGGGGTCCGTGGACCCCCATTATACACCCCACTCCCGGGCTCCCCCCAACCTCGAGAACACTGCACTTCCTACACCTCGTGTTCTTCCCACAGCTCGCGTTCCTCCTACACCTCGCCTTCTTCATTGCCCACCCGCCGCCCCTACGAACCCCTATGCCCCCTCATTGCCACATCGGGACATATCGGCGGTAACGATCTCCCATGGCAAGGGCTGCGGCAACTTCTCCAACACCCCCAACAGCTGAACCACGGAATCAACACAGAGCATGGAGGTTATAGTTGGATTTCCTTCGGCGTTCTTCTTCTTGGGCTTTTCCTTGCTTTTCACTTTCTCTCCTAGTTAGTTAGCGTCAATACACTTGCGCAGCTTTGGAAAATTGGTACCCCACCAACACTCAGACAACCCCGTATCAGACCCCGCCCATAGCCGCCCAAGCATTACCCCCTCCCCTTCTGACCCACCTACTCGCAATGCCGTGACATTTTTAAAAAGGACTCCCATTGCCTACTACAAAAATTCTGAGTCTTAGCCAAGTTTTGGCTATGTGCAATAACAGCCCGTTTCACAAACATCATGACATTTCGAGTACGTCTCATGACCAACCCACGATGCCTATTAGGGAGCAGTATTTCTAGTTTCCTGGTGCTGAAAGCAGAAAGGCCACCAGGAAAACGGAATAGACGGAGAAACCCAAAGTTCCCAGAATTGAGATCGCAGAGCTCAACAAACACCGCGGGGTAGAGAAGGCACTATTTGAGATACAATTCAACCAGGATCCCCGGCGGAGGCACTGTTAGGACGGTGTTCCTTGACCGTATTGTTCACTCTCAGAGCACTGCAGACGACTCCCCAACTTCCCTACTCGCTGCCTATCTTGCTCCTCGTGAATCCATACTTGTTGAAAATTCACGAAGGTTCCATGTCTTGGACATAGTCGGAACACTGATGGTGGATGACCAAGAAGAATTATACTTCAAGATGGTTGCAAGATGAGGCGTATGTATTAGGGGGATTTAGCTGATTCTGCAAAGGAGGCGCTAGGGTAAGAGAAGTGGAATGATCGCTGAGTAGGGCTTCTGGTGGACAAAGGGTGGGCAAGAGGGCCATTATGGTAAGAGTGGAATAATATATGTTTGATATCATAATACTATCATACCACTCTATGAAAGATTTAAGAATAATAGTCCATTTACGTCACTTGGGCTACAATCGCCCAGTTATCATATGAAATTTTAAAATCACACTATTCTCAATTAGTCACCTAATAAACATTTCATCCTCTGTTTTTCCCTTCTACCAGTGTCCAAACCACATCCGTCCTAGCTAATTCTACTTGAGTAAATAGCCTAGATATTTGACTTTATATTCCACTTCAGATATCCATTACAGGACCATCCATATTTTTTTAAGAAGCATTTAAAGACAAGAGAGCTTCTAGGAGGGTAAATACCCTCCTAGGGGTGACCGGAAAGTCTCCGGGTATTCACACTAAACTCTTTGCAGAGTTTTCTTAGCATAGCGAACAATGCGCCGAACCAGCTAAATCCCCCTATTAGAAGAGCGATGGCATGTTTGGTTTAGGAGTTAGAACAAGTAAGAAGGACCAAGCCTCGCAATGGGCCGGCCCGGGCCGCAAATTCTTAAGCCCAGCCCAAACCCGGCCCAAACCATGGCGTGCCCGACCCGAACCCGACCCGACCCAAAAAAGCCCGGGCCGCCCAAACAGCCCAAACTATTCATGAACAGGGATTAATCCAATTCTATTTAAAGATGTTAACTATTTTAACTTCAGTACTTGAGAGACTTTCAAGCTGCATTGATTCTATTAGAGTTGAATGAGAGTTAGTCACCATGATGTGAATGATAGAAAAGAAAAGAAACCGATAGTATTGATGGTTCAGTATCAAGACTTGCGATATTCCGAAATCTTGTTCCTCAACAGAGATCACTTGTCAAGAATCAAAGTTCAGCTACGCGACTGGGATGAAAAGGGGTAATTAAAAATATGAGGCTGAAAATTTCTCAACAAATACTAGATTGGAGATGATACAAGTCCTAGGTTCACAGCAATTTTGGAAGATATGAGTGATATCTTGTGATTTGATAAACAAAAGTGACAATTCTTCGGGCTTTATTTCGGGCTACCCGGGCTTGCCACTTGGGCGACCTGACCCGGCCCAACCCGACCCGATCTAACCCCGGGCTGGCCCAATCAGCCCGGGCCCAATTGCGAGGCTTGAGAACCGGGATGTTTTAGGAATTGGCACTAGGGAAGGCGGCAAGTTAGGGATTAGGTTAAAAAAATCAGGCATGAGGACAAAAGTATGACCAGATGCGGAGAGCTCGATCCATTAAACTGCTACCCGATGATCCTTTGCTGCTCTCTGGTTTTTTTGCACAATAACGGAGACGGTGCAAAAATTTAGACAGTCAACAGACGAAGCAAACTTGCGACAGTGAACATCAAGAAAAGGAAGGTCAGTGCATAGATAGTCGGACAACCGGGTATGGTTGGACTTTCATTTCGCTTTGATTTTTTTCTTTTCCTTTATTTTCTCTTGCTCCACCCTAAGTGAAGGCTTGAGAATTAGCTTAGGTGGGTTGAATTAATTGCGAAATGTGTAACTTCTTTTGTCATGCAGACTTTCTCATCAGTGACGGTGGAGGGCTGGTGGTTTCCCACGCTTCAGAGGGTAGGCGCCCTTCCCCGATTTTCTTCTTTTGAGTGCCTTGGAACGACAATTGTTAGTCCTACCTGGGGGAGGCGCATTCCTACTCTGGATAGCGATATCGATCAAGGAAGGAAGCTATCCGAGGCTTTGTCCCGGGAACACTGCTACCAACGTCCGGAACTCCAACGGCACGTTGAGTGCACATTTGGTATTAGCGGTCCGAATTGAAATATCTATGGAACTGATACCGGGTTGGTTTCACTTTACTCAAGCTTGTTAAGCTGCTGAAAATTGAGTGCGCCCAGGTAGCCGTAGTCGACTTGACCTTCTGGTGTTGTTCGGACGAAATTTCACCTCAATATTCGGATTGGACCAGTCAAGCGAGCAGGGGAACAGGAATCTTAGTACCATATCAAAGAGTATTACCTTACAAGGTTAGTCAATAGGGTTCATTTAAATCCAACAAGTTCGGAACTTGATTTCCCATACAACCTTCGAGTTCCCCATTGCGAGTGAGAGTATCATATTGACGATGTTCTGTTCTCTACGAGGGTAACCAAATGATTTTTGAAATCTATTCCTTGAATTTCGCAGGGAATTTCCGCAGAATTTATAACCTGTAGTGGATAGGCGAGGTTATGCACAACACCAGACTGGGGAATAGGTAGAATGGCACACTTTATTCGCCAGATGTGAAGCACTGAATTTTAGCCCCCCCCCATAGCCCAGTTTCCGTAACTCGCTCTTAACTTCGATCCGCTCGACTAGAAGCTTTATAGGTCTCATCTTTTTACTACGGGCGTCACTACACTATGCTGGGAGGTGGCTCAAAGAAAAGATATTCTCATGGTGTATACCTTCGCAACCTGAAAGGGTAGGACATTATCCTACGTGAGAAATCACTCATATAGGGCACCATTGATGGAATGGTCGACTTGACATTCTATGTCATTTCCGATAATGTGAAAACTGTGGGATTACCGGTGATGCAGAAATATTGCACTCCTGAGTTTCCTTAGGGCTGATGGGGTTAATCTAATGACTCTAACCTCGAGAATGTCATATTTTGACGCAGGTAGGCATTATGATATCTCTCCAGAAAATAATTAGAGTGATACCAATTACATAGATCAGTGAGTTTCCTTGCGTCCTGGAGAATATACCCGACGAACTGCTCTATTGAGAACACAAGTAGCGGGTGTCTTGAGATAGCCTGCCACGTGTTGCTGCTCCCAAAGATATTTCTAGAATATAATCGGGACTCTTTTTAGAATGATTGCCTGCAGACTAGGATGATATCTGGCGTCGTGCCATAATCACACATTTGTGGTGGTATCTGGAGATATCACCTCTCCTTGGAGTGATGTGTATAGCGTTGCTCTTCCAGAAAGATCCTGTCCTATTTTCATCCTGAATGTGTTGTCTGACTGTCATGGACATTCTAGCCCCTAAGGACTTTTTACAGAATCTGGTTTGGCTAATTAAGTAGCACCACTCAATATTTTACTGCACATGTGGCTATCCCCACCCCTCTTGAGACCCTGTACTATATCATATTCTTCACAGCGTGCAAGTTTTCATCACGTACTATCCAAGCCCGTAATTTTCTATTGCTATGAACAACAGCGTCCCTTTCAGCACCTGACCAGTCAACCCCCCCTCAGCACGCTACACATAGAGACAGGAAAGACCCGTGTGACCTAGCAAAACAAATTTGCTAACTCAGTGATTGAGTTCCCTTCCCCTTCTCTCCTGCTCCCTCCACTGAAGAACATGCGCCCACTCACGCTGCATCCTCAGGAAAGCGGCAAGTACAGCACATTCTTCCATTGTATGCTCCGCCTTGTAAATAGTAATTATAAAATCATTACTAAGTGCGCGCTTGGATGCTTAATGATAGATGGAAGGGATATACTCGGTAACAGCTTCGAGTTGAAAGCCCCTGATGGTTACTTCCTGCTGAAGAATGTGAATGAATTCTGGAGTCTTAGCGAGTGCATCAAGTCCAGCCTGAACCCCAGATTCGCCATCGGTCATGATTTCTTTCATGAAGTTTGCCTGATAGACAATCCGTCCTACAGCTGAATATTAGCAACAACCAAATTGATCTTCAAAATAGGCTATGTTCGGTAGAGAGTCTTGCGGTCCTCATTCTTTCTGTGCTGCCAGCAGCGTCCTATATATTATTATGAGTTCTGGATGGGAGAAAAAAGCGCTTGCAAGATCAAGAAGTACAATGAAGTCAAGAGAGAAGCGTGAGTATATTGATCGGAGGGGTGGCTGTCCTGCTTACTTGTCTAACTATGGTGGAGTATAGGGTTTATATAGACAATAGAAAGAGATGTTTCTACCATGTTCTCTCACGGAAATCCATCCGGAGATACCCTGGGCACATGCAGCCCCAGTCCCTTTTCCATCAGCCATTCTGGCCTATTCACCGGTTTCCTGTCCGGTTTGTCCTCCGCCTTCCACTCCGGTTTGTGTCTCCGGTTCCTTGTCCGGCCATTACCGGCCATCCATCCGACTCATCCTTTAGTATACCATCAAGGTATATCCGCTCCTCCTCTTGATTGATAATGAGTGACAAAGGAAACTAACAACAAACAAGAAATAATATGTGAACTGGTACAAAGGAAAATACATCAGCATGGAGGGATCGCAGGTGTTCTTCAACACTATATATACACAAAACTCTCTTCCAAGCAACACACTTCTTCGCCATCACTCAACACTGTTCTTCCATCACCGTCTCTTGCTTTTCAAACCAGACCCTCACCTTTCCTACAGATTTTGTCCGTCAATCCCTTTGCCCATTTCAACTACTTACATACTTTTCCTGAACACTTCGTTCCAAACTTTCCTGATTCCTTCTCCTGTTTTGCTATCGTCAAAGTGTGACACTCGTTCGTTCCATCTTCTAGCTAACACTAGCTCTAAACCTTTAGTACCCCTAGTGTGATTCGTGAATATTCCCGAAACATCTCCGATGTACCCAACAGTTCGTTCATACACCCCATTGCTTCAACTTCCATACTTCCCAACAATCTCTAAACCAAAACGCTCCTTATCCTCACTTCCGGTGTGGTAACAGTGTCCCAGATATGGAACTTTTGTGAGTATTTTAACAGTTTCCTCCTATAATCAATTTACAACTAGCTTGACTATTCCCCCCAACAATAAGATTCATTTTCCCCTCTTTTTTCCATTACCCCACAGTCCCTGCTCTGCCATCATTCTTATATTCCCCTCTTTTCAATTTTTTCCCTTCTCGCATTTTTAAATTTATGATGAAATCCACCATAAGTGACAGTTGATTATGTGTATTGTGTATCCTATACCCCTTCCAGGCACTCTCCGCAGACCTCAACAAAGGCACTCCAACTATTTTTATTTTCTCTCTACTTCAACTAGTTGTTTGTTCAAACCCCTCATTACAAACTGGTATGGGAGCACAAGAGAAAAGACTAGCATCAGATAATATTATAATAACGCACCCACTGGACAATTAACAGACCCACCCCAAAGAACCTTCCCCTATACAAGGATTCTGTATCTGAGCTGTAGCAAATGCCCATCAGTTCTGATGGACTACTACTGGCACATCATTCCCCGCAGCAGTACTGCCATCAGAGGCCCTTCTGAATCACTGCTTTTCCCTACAATGCTCATAATATGTTGTAGATATTTGTTCTACCATATAGGCCTTAAGCCTGCTTTCATCTAAATGTAGTAGGTCCCAAGGCCAATACCACTTCCCATGACTCTCCTTTGTATAAAACTTTAAACGATTCTGAGTGTTATACCCGTCGGTCCACATCATTGGGCATGCAGCATAACTTAATTTGGAAACCCTGATATAGCTAAAGGATGGCACACCCTTCTATTTGTCTGAAACACTACTCATCTGTGATGGAGTTCTCTTTTCTGCTCTAATATCTCCACATCTTCCTTATGTGCTCTCATCTATCTTGAAAACAATAGGACTCGTTCTCAGTTAATTCTTCAGTTCCACTATATCTCGCCGTATGGCTTGTTGTCTTTGATAGCCCCTAGTTCTACCTCCCCTCTGTTGGGCAGTACTCTTTTGTATCAAGATTTCTCCTGCTTTCTCTTTCTTGGTTTGATCAATTTTGGAAACCCTGTTGCTCTGTACTGACATACCCCTTTTCACCACCATATTCCATGATGTTCCTTTGATTGTTTGCTGATCATGAGAAATACTTGTACTTTGTGCTGCAGAACTCTTTGTTTTGATACTATCTCAGAGTGTTCTGTCTTTCCCTTCATCGAGTAAAGGAATACACTGATTTCGTATTGGAAGCCTCTTCGGTTGAGCAATATCTGGCGATATTGCTGCTATTCTACGCCTGGTCCCACACAGACTAGCTGGCATACCTTCACTACTCTTCTCTCTCATATCATTTCCATGCTTATCTTGCACAATTTGATCTTGTGCTGAAGTACTCTTGCTGCCTGTTGCAGCAACCACTTGTCCTTTTCCATGATCATGTGTGCTCAGTTTGCTTTCTTTGCTAGGGGAAATACTTTAGCTTTGAATCTGAGAAAACTGTTGTACTAGCGGAGTCCGTCGTCTTGCAGGTTTCCAATTCTCACTGCTGGGTATTTGCTTTCCACCGTGCGAGTAGGGCTCACTCTTAACACGTATTTATTTTCGGAAATACTCTCTGAGTCAGCCAGCCTGAGTGTGGCTAGCTGTGCATAGTATTCAATTAAAAAACACTCAGACTGAATTGGGCCCTGAGCCTGTTCCTTTTTCGGAAAGGTTCCTTGTAGCACACTTGCCTCTGTGCGTTTCCAGTTGCTGGCGACAGACTCATTCTCAAGAATAGTTCCATCAATTATCACCTCCTACTGCTTTAGGGTCCGTGGTAAGACAACCGGCCATTTAACTGGTAGTATGACATTTACAATGGACAGCTGACATTGGAAAATAGATTGTAGTTACGGTGTGTGTGTAAAAGTAATAAGATATTTTTATGTTTCAGTGTTGGGAAGTCAGCTTCTCCAAAGTGTGATGAAGGTTGAAGATCATTGACCCTTCCTTTGAAGGATCAAATATATGTAAAGAAAAATATTAAAATTTCCAATTCCGCTCTTTTTTATCAAATAGGGTAAAATTGCTTACCAAGGCTTCGAAGAATAGCACCACAAATGTACAACCCCTTTTAAGTCCATCTTTGTACATAGTATGTTGCCACCTCCAACAAAGAATACCGCGAGTGTCAGAATTCATTTGATTGCCCAGAGAGTTCCCTACATCTATAGTATTTATATGCTACCTTAAGAGAATGGGATGCAGCATGAAGATTGTAATCGTCCCAGGCCAGTCCTCTGACTTCAGTCTTCTGCAATTGGTAAAATCCTTTCATCAATAGGGCAAGCAGGATCAAATACTTGGTGATACTATAGGCATTTTTGGCCTTGATATAGCTATATATATGACGCAAGGGGCAGATTCTGAGATTCTAGCCAACTCCATCAGGCATACAAGGCCAACCTCTCCTGTGTAGCATCTGCTGTACCTGGTTATACCTTGTTAATCGATCTTGCTTGAACTTGAAACACAATTCTCCCATTAAGTCCCACCAATAATTCCATTCCCTCAGCAAACACAGTTTGACCTTTGTGTTTTAAGCTACTTTTAAGCAAATATTTCTATCCTGCAGCTTCAGCTGAAACCCAATTGCTACGACTTGCCCTTCTGGATCCAAAATACATGTACTTGCTAATCAATCTAGAATAGTAATAGTACACTCCTTTCCCTTATCCTCAACCAACAGGCCACCTATGACTTTGTCAAGTAGAATGTCATTCCACCGACTTGTATGGTGGGCATGACTCCGAATAGCAACGCTCATTAATCCAACCAAATAGTGCGTGTTGAGAGCACAATTCATGATAACATAATAATAATTGGAATTGAAAAATATTGAAAGACAAGCCTTGGATAATTGGGGTATGAATTTTAAGAAAGGTTATTCGGCCAAGTGAATCAAGTCTCCTTTTTTCACGATGGGTTTCAATAGTTTTCCTAACCAAAACCAGATCTGAGGTAGGTCAATGATCAAGATGTTAATATTCATTGAGTCCTCTATTATGCAGATCAAGAATCAATCAAATAAGAGAAAGATCAACTTTTGTCTGTTGAATGAAACAAAGGTTAGCTATTTCGAAGCAAAAGTAAATATGGGATTGAGAAATAAAGTATTAGACCAACTAACAACCCTCAGACTACCAAGTAAGCGGTTACAGCAATTGGTATTAAGTGTTCAGTTGATCTCGGGATGGTTCGTGTGTTTTCGCACTGTCTATCTTGGTAAGGAAATGTTCAAGTGATAACACCAGGCTGTTCAGAAGTGAATGATTCAGGGGTGTGTTTGTTTGCAAGCCTACTGATTGATTAATCAAGGGAGGAAATCAGTGAGGAAATTCAGATAGCAATAATAAGAAGATGGATGTCCAGTTGTGTGAATAAGGGGACACACAGGCAGCTTGTGTGAGATTGTTGAGTAAGGTAGCAAGGGGAAGAATGTCCTAAGTTGTGAAAGGTAATGGCAATGATTTTGGCTGAGAAAGAGGCAAGTGGAAGGTAAGGCAAGGGACAGGCATGGTACAGGAAGAATAATTCGGTAACCACAAGAAAATTGGAAGTGTCATGATTATGTAGCTAGTATTGGTATATGTACAGTCACTAGACAAAGGTCTTGGTGATCGCTTAGTTAGCCAGGACTAAGCGAGCTACCTAGTCCGACACCCCCCTAGGCCTACCACAGTGGAAAATCACGTATGGAGTATTATACTACAAGTATTCTTCCAGCTGTACTACCAAACTAACACCTTACTAGTATGTTTAATTATTCGCTTTCTTCTACCATCGAAATGCCATTATTAGCTATCTACTAAACACACCTTGAATCCACAGGCGTGTCTAACTATTCCGCAATCACCAAGACCTTTGTCCAGTGACTGTACATTCACAACTACGTGCCTCACCGGATATCGGATAGTAGGATTTGACTATATCCAGTCCCTTATCCACAGTGCGAGGTAATTGAGCAGCTCTAGAATGAAGTTCATTGTCTGGCAGAAAACCACCTTGGAATGGCTTCAGAACAAGCCGCAAAATAACTTCATAGGTGCCCCATGGGTTATGTTCCCCCCCCCCCCGCAACCCGCTATTCCACCAATGCCAAAACATCGGAAAGAGGCTCCGAGTCAGAGGTTTAGTTTAGCTCCTCTGTGAGAGCAGGTTTGTCTGTGGGTGGCAATTGAGATGCAAATCGCTAGCGAAGCTTGGTTGCCTGATAATGATAGGCTGTACTAAGGGTAAGGCGGGAGTGCTCAATTAGCCTGTTATTGAGAGCAGAGAGGCGATGTAGAATGCGGGGTAAACGTCCGGGTGGTAGTTCCGGGTGTGCGGTATATTTTCAACATTGCCCAAGAAATAGGAATCCGGCTGGGCTTACTGAGGATTCTTTGTAGTCAGTAATCAGCACAACCCACTATGAATTGGGTAGGCAGAGGAACCCCCTGGAAGGAAGACAGAGAGCTAAGATGGAAGTGGTTATAGGAGAAAACAAAATGGTTCTGGAGGAAAGTAACAGTTAAGACAAATGCCTAACGTATCACTACTTGGCAAAGAGGTCCGAAGGAGAGAAAAATAGCAGCGGTGGAAAACAAGAGAGAAAAATTCGTAATGCCTCTAAGGGATCTCAAGGGGTAGCCTTAAGTCCAAAACGCTGTGATAAAAGAGGATAGCTCGAGGATGATGGGGGAAGTAAGTAATAAGAAAGGTGGCGGGCAGGCAAGGAGCAGATTATGAATCAATTCGGTGTGAGGAAGATTGCATGTAGAGCAAGGAGAGTTCTGGGGCATACAGTTCTTCACTTATACACAAAGGTCGGTTGTGAATGCAAGAAAAGCTGGCATTCTCGTACCTCTTTGGTATGAGTTGCTCCGGTACGGTAGCCCAGCTCCGAGATTCCGAGTCGCTGCAAAAAAGAAAATTTTGTTCGGTTTATACTTTCCTTCCTTCAGAGCCTGTTTGGTGGGAATGGAGAGAGGGTCGACCTTTCCGTTCACCAATACAACGCGACCGTTTCCAAACAAAAGGGAACTGTCGCTTTGTATTGGTGAACGGAAAGGTCGACCCTCCTTCCGTGCCCACCAAACAGGCTTTTAACCTTTTCTTGGAGGCTCAGCAAGCGGAGATACATGTCCCTAGCCTTGGTGGGTAGTGGCGGGTTACCACCTCCGAATGAGTAATTAATTTATCATGATACATCACTCATCTCTTCCAAGTTGGAAGTGTTCGTATATGGTTTTCTGCTCCTCTCAAATATGGTTTCCCCCCCCTCTCAAATATTACTTTCAGCCCTTTATGTTTTCATACTTGTTACTGGTTGACTTGAAAGCCTATTGTGTGTTCTTTCATTGTTCCTTTTGTTCCTCCCAGGATACTTCTTTGATAGTCTTTGTCTTTCCTTATTAGCACAATACGGTGGTCATGGCTGAACTCAATTGCTGTATTATATAGCTGAGCTATGGCTTTCTTATTATTGAATTAACAAGCGTGGTCACAATACGAAATCTTCACTACTTTCTGTTATCACTTCTTCGTCCAAGTTCTGTGCACATATTCCGATCGCATATTACAACAGGAAGTATGGTCCATGGACAAAATTGACCGCAAGCTAATGATCGATGGCAACACAGTCTTCCTCATCACTGCGCACTCCCAACACTACCCGAGGGAATTTCTCTGAATCGATTACTATGCATTTTACTGAAAAAAAGTCCCTAGGCCAAAGTCATCGTGAAATCGCTTAGCCAGATGTCTGATATTTTCACAAACACTTTTGGCTAGAGACCATAATATTATGTATTTACTTACTGATATTTAATTTATTTTTTGGTTTTCATGATAGTAGAGTTTGCGGGGGAGCACCGTTGTCATGACCAAAGTTTCTCCTACCACTTCGTGAGCGGTTAATTTTGTCCAGGGACAATAGTATACCCTAGACGACTGCTGGACTTAAGATTTTGTACAGCTTAGGTGAGAGGAGGAACAAAAACCCATCAACTTATTTTTATTAGACTAAGGGGCTGTTTGGCGTGACAGCCAACCATGGTTTACAAACCATGGTTTTAAAATTCAACCAATCACAGCTCTTTAAACTTCTTATGTAATCAAATTTCTAGGCTCCTGATTGGTTGAATTTTCAAA
>Ga0307513_10001383_pt1 | contig 34925 bp, 31 predicted proteins | sample 15_EM_MG_FD_202174 | JGI IMG/M metagenome (GOLD analysis project Ga0307513, IMG submission 202174) | Populus trichocarpa ectomycorrhiza microbial communities from riparian zone in the Pacific Northwest, United States - 15_EM | ecosystem: Host-associated > Plants > Roots > Unclassified | place... | reverse complement strand
AAGCAGCGAATTAATTCAGGTTGAGAGTACTCGAGCGGGGATGAGGGGCGGGATACGTCAGGACGCAGAGAAGAAGCGAAGCGGAGCGAGCACGATCAGGAGGAAGAGGCGACGAGAGGGAGAATCTAGGGTAGTCTGGACGTCGGGAGAACGCGACGTTGCGTCAGGACGTAAGAAACGTTGCGACGTTGCGTCAGGACGTAAGGAACGTTGGGACGTTGCGTCAGGACGTAAGGAACGTTGCGAGGCAAGTCAGGACGCACAGGACGCACAGGACGCAGAATATCCGGCGCTTGCGTCAGGACGCAACGCCGGCGGATCAGACGCAAGATCTGTTTTTGCTGATGTAGTTGCATGTGTCCAGACAGAACCCAGTGTACGCAAGAGTCTCCGGAGGCACCAGATGCAACCAGATATGACACATGGGTACAAGATGTACAGGAGGCACAGGACGCAGAGTCCAGGCTAGAAGAGTCAGGACGCAGAGTCCAGGCTAGAAGAGTCAGGACGAAACACTACTGTATCTGATACAGGCCACCTTTTTGCTAATGGCAGTCAGGTTCAGAAGCTTAGTATAGCCAAGTAGATTTGCCGATGGACTATGTAGCTTGTATAGACGAAACCACCACTGGGCCAGTAAGTTCCAATAGATATTATCTCTACCGTGGGCATGTTGGTTGCCCACTGACATGCTACCAATAGGAAAGAGTTTTCGCTCATGCAGATGTAGTTGGAGAGACATCACCGGAACCACTTCCTATTTGTGGAGATAGTTAATATCCTAGTAGTCTGACTGCCTCCGAGTGTTGGCTCACTTTAGGCAGGTGAGTTGGACAGCCCTGAGCTGAGCACTGGCAGGGTACTCATGAAAGGTCAGAATGGATGACGGGTGTCCTCTGGCTTTACATTATTCTACTTAATCAAAGTGAAAGACACCCTATTCTGATAACTAATGATCCTCAAGAAAACTTATTGAGTGAAGCTTTCAGGTTTAACGATAATAAGTTTTACCACTTGATTCTACTTTGAATTATCTTTATCTTTATTTTGATCCTTACTTCTACTTTGAGTCTTCGGTATGGTCGCAATCTTAGGATCCATCTTCCTACAGAGTGCCCCGTTACACCTTTAGTGCTTGGTTCGGCCTACATGGTAGTGGTTTTTTCATAACAAATTTTGCAGTATTCATAAGGTCATTTGTATTTGCCTGCGCTGAGATCTTGGTGCATGTTTATCGCTGCAAACACTATACAAGAGACAGGCATAAAAAGATGGTTCAGAGTAGTAGGGGTAGGGTTGGCTTGGTTCAAATGAAATTGTGAAACACCGCAACCCAACCACCCTCCCACAAAAACTATATTACCATGGTAAAGTACCTCTTAAACCATAGCCCTTTACCATGCAATCCTCAAATTCAAATGCTGTTTCTTGACTACCACCAATGGACAAGAAAAAATAAAACATACATAATAGTCTAACAGATATGTATAACCTCAACACTTAGATGCAAGAGAATAATAATTTTGAAAATAAGCTATAGGGCCCTTCAGCCTGGTGAAGTAGGAACAGCATGAAACAGAATACTGGTTTAAAGGTTTGAGCACCATTCTCAGCCAGCACTTGTAAGTGTTTGGTTTGATGGTAAATATGCTGGAAGAGGTTATCTACATTATCCACTAAAATTTCACTTCATCATTTGCATAGCATGGGAGGAAAACACTTATTCTGTGAAGGTCTTCCCCTCAAGTGTACCACTGCTACTGAGACATTACTTATACACCGTACCACCTTTTTATGCCTGTCCCTTGTACCCATTCCCCATCAACTTTGGCTATCCTCTTCCTGATGGCAGCCTCCTTTCTTATCTCATCCCGTATTGTGGCGTCCTTCTGGTTGCCTAGTCTTTCCACCTGCGCATGAATTCTCTCCGCTTCTTGTTCTGCCATCCAGTCGGCCAAATAGAACCTATCAACTACACCCGCATGCGCAATCCCATAATCCCTCATCCGGGCATTAACTCCCTCCAAGCCCCCAGCTCCATACACACCCGTCACAACCGCACACGCCCAGGTGATCTCCTGCCAGTTTTTGACGCTCGCCGAATATGAATAGGTCCATAACCAATCATACATGCATATAATTTTCTCAATGTCCGACCAGACCGTCAACTTCTCACCGCTAGTGTACTTATGCTTCTTACCCACCTTCGCCCTGAAACCACTGCCCTTGGCGGACATAGACAAAGAGGAGAAAAAGGAGCGCAGTCTCGAGGACCGAGATAGTCGTGAGAAGTGCGCTAACGCGACACTCAACCTCGCTATTTCAGCGTTGATGGCTCGGGCGAAAGCACGGTGGGAGCTTACGATGTGGAGTGCATCGTGGGTCATTCCATTTGGACAGGAAGTCGACGACGAGCCTTCGACAACTGTGGCGGTGCGAGAGGAGTAGAGGGCGCCTCTAAGCACGTCGGCTTTACAAATAGGTTGGTCCCCCAGGATTCGTGAGTTTGACTTGCGCAAGGTATTGTTTGTGTCTATTAACTTGGTGAGGCTGTCGTATATGTATGTTGTTGTTGAAAGAAGGAGCTTTATGACGTCTTCAGGCGGTGGTTGGAGCAGAAGCGATGACCTTGATGATATTGACGTTGTCGCTGCTGTCGCTGCTACAGGGCGAGAAGAGGAACAGGAGGTGATTGCTGGGGCAGTGGCTGGAGATAGAGCAGGTGGCGGCAGTGTTGTCGCCTCGGGTCGTGGTGGTACATGCGGGCTTTTCTGTGACTTGCTGGAGGAAGCTATCGTGCTCGAGGGTGTTGTGATAGTTGTAATAGTAGTGATAGCATTGCTAAATGTACTCGCAGTGGTACAGGGGGAGTGTTCTGAAACCGCACGGCGAGAAGCTCGAAAGGATGGATTATTTCTGAGGGATGACAAGGATGATGACGAGGAGCCCTTGGAACTTGACAGTGAGAGCTTAACTGCCATTGTTCGATAGTATTTCTTTTCTAATTTCCTTGCTTTTCAATTTTGCGTGAGAAGTATTGGTGTGCGGTTGTAGGAAGAATGGGGAGGCGGCCGGAAATTTAGCTCTTCCAATTCATTGTGATGTTTTTAGATGGCAGCGGGGGGGAGGGTTTTTTTTAAGGTAAGGTTATTTGTTGGGTATTAATGCTATTGTACAGGTAGGCAGGCTCCCGTTGAGGTCAATTTGGCCGAGCTGTGAGCGGAAAGGGTAATAGATAGAAAACAAGTGAAAAGATACTGAAAGCCGTTAGGGGATGGAAAATTCAAGAGCAAGTAGGGCCTATGCTCAGGGAAGAGAAAATGTAAACAATCACGGCCCAATTCCGAGACTCTAGGTGATTATTCCTTCGTCCCCCTCTTCCGACTTTTTCTCGGTTGCTGGGGGCGCCGTTTTGGTATCCGGCGTTGGGGTATCAAGTTGCATCATCTCCAATGACTCGTCTTTCTCCTTTTTTTCGGTTGCTACGGCCTCCTTTGGAGGCTCCGGTTCCTTCATGTCAAGATCCATAACATCTTTTTTGTACTCGGGCTGCTGCTTCTCATCGGCTTCCTTTTCCTTTTCCTTTTCGGCCTCCTCCCCCCCTGTTACTTTCTCCCCCATCCCGTCCTTCACCTTCACCTCCGCCTCCTTCACCTCACCCTCCCCATCCTTGACCTCCTTCTCCTTATTAGCACCTTCAATCGCATCCCCCATCTCCTCCTCCTTCTCTTGAATAGGTGTGGGTCTCGGACTCCTCGCCTCTTCGATCGTCGCCGGAGGATCCGGGAACACCGTTCCCTCCGGCTGCGGGCCTACATCCTCCGGGCCCAACGCAGGAGGGCCCTCGGCATGCATACCTGCCTCAGGGGGACTAGAAACCTGAGCCGCGGGAACAATGTTCAATTCCTGTTCCTGCCTCAACAGCTCTCCCTGGCTAACCCCATTAACCCCCTCAGCACCCTCAGTGAGCGGTGATTCCGTCAACCATGGAATAGGGCTCAACAATGCGCCTCCAAGACTCTCGTCGCTACCGAGATTAAAGGACGCAGCACCATTAGGCATGCTATCCACTACGCTCGGCGGAAGCGGGAACGCAGTAGTTGGGGAGGAAACGGATAGGACACGTTGGATTGCATGAAGGTATTTTGACAAGGACTTGTAATGGGCGTTTGGATAGCGGATTAGTTCTGAGAGACGCTGGATGGTGTATGGTGGTGCTGTGTCAAATTGAGTTGTGAGGATACTAGATAAGGAGACCAGCAGTGTCTCGTCCTCCGAATCCAGAGTTCCAGGTGGGGGGGGTGTGGCCTCCTTCACAAAAGGTGCTGGAGGCAGGGATGGGAACGCAGGGACAATAGGTGGAGGCGGCATCTTCGGGGAAGATGATGAAGCCTCATCCTGACTGAAGCTTGGAGGGGTATTCCCAGTAGTTGCCTGTGTATCTGGCTCTGTGATGGTAGAAGCTTCCGCCGGAATGGTCGGGACAGGGTTGACTTGTGAGGGCGCGGCAGAGACAATGTCGATCTCTTCCGGGACGGTGGAGGGCTGAGGCTTTGGAAAAGAGTTGCGAGCAATCTTGGATCTAAAGTTAGCATAGCATCCCCTAGCAAACATTATAGAAAACACGACGGTGAATTCTTCTAACAAGGAAAAACGAGAAAAAAAAAGACGAACGTAGTCAAGCCTCTCAATCAACTTCTTCAATAACTCTGGCCATTCCTCACTGTGAAGTCGAAACACCGGTTAGCAAACCCAACCAAGTAGGAAGACAGGAGAGAAGAAAACTCACACATCGACAGAACCATCCCTAATAATATCATCAAGCACCGCTTCGTCTAAACCACAACCTCCCAAAATGAACGTCAGCCAAACCATACACACACCGCCTGCGGTGAAACCGGCAGAGGAGGGAGGAAAGGAGGGAAACAATCAAACATACCAGCCCTCATTTCGGCCGTCAAGCTAGAAAAAGTAAGGGAAAGAAAAAAGGTTTGGATGGATGAATGACTGGATGCTGTGGATCGGGGAAGAGTAAGGCCAAGAAAGCGCGGTGCGGTTAGGATATCATACAACGCAAAGAACGTGATCTCGTACTGCACTGTAATTTAGCTGCGCGAGCGCTACGGCAAAACAATAAGCCCCCAAGATGATTAGGTAAAGTAGGAAGGGAATAGTATCATCCGTGAAGGGCGGGGGTAGGCGGCGGAAGAAAAAACAAACACAAAGGCATTGTTAGAAGAAAGCGAGCCCGAGTGGATCCTTGCCACTTAAGTTACATTTTGTATCAGTTATGTACCAGGAACGAAACCAACCACCCTCCTCCTGTCGTACCAACCTGCTGTATCATACCCACCCACCCGAGTATCGTATAGGTACCACCACAGGACTTCAGTTCCCGAAAAAAAAATCAAAAAATCAAAAAATCCCGATGTAAGCAAAATAATATACCATAGTATTACTATAACATGCAGACCACACCCGCACTCTATTCTTCTACAACATAAAGCACTGGTGAACCCAGAACCCAGCATCCAAACCATCACACACCTACTGTGCTTGCTGGCATCGTGATACCTAAATTCGTACTTCGCATACAGTCGGCTTGAATTCGGGTACCACCCCGGCCTGACCGGCCCTAAGATATCCCCCTCCGACGGTATAGTATATATCGTAGGCCTGGATCTATCATCCCAGCCGACCCTGGCCTTACTAGCTGCCCCTTTTCGTAGCCCATGTCTACCCCAGAATTTTCTTCGCGCGCCTTGCGCGATGGCGAATAAGTTAAGAGAAGGTTAGCGCAATAGATTTTGACTTCCCAAGGACAGTGGCAGGTCTCGCATTTGGGGCAGGCCTTCTGGTTGATGGAGGTGCGGTGGGGTGAGGTGAGGTGGTGAGTGGTTTGGAAGTCATAAACTGTCACTCGTAGTCTGGATTAGGTGAGTACCGCGGAATGTGGTCTGATCAGATGCGGGAGGGACGAATTAATTAATTAATTAATGGACAGACAGACGGAATATGTGGTAAGCGACTACAACTGAGTGTCAACATGGTTATTTGGGCATTTTTTGAGGATGCTTGGGTTGGGCTTGTGGGCACACGCTATCATGTGGGTCGTTCTGGTGATAAAGAAACTGGAGATGAAAAAATATTTTTGGTGGGGAAGGAAAAAACAGGGCTGACTTAAATCTTATTCAAACTTGACTTGACTAGACTAAATAAATAGACCACCCTACACTACGGCGCACTCCGTTTCCCCTCCCCACCCGTCACCGGATTATCGTACAGATGGGTGACCTTGACTTTAATGAAAATAATAATTTAAGTTAGGATTGCGGGAAAAAAATTGGAGGAAGGAGAGAAAGAAGGTGGAAAAAAGAGTCGAAGAACGCAGGATATCGCATAAACGCCATAACTAGTCGATCACCCCCGAACGCAAAGTAGAGTAGAGGAAATAACCTGACATAGGGAAGGGACAGTAAATGCCAAAACTGAAAATAAGTAGAATAGGAAAAGAGAAATAAGAAGAAAACCGCTGACACCAATCGACCAATCAAGATAGATAGACAAGAAGGGAGCAAGCACCGCCGAATCGATAGTCGAGGACGAATCTTGGGCAATATCTTAATTCACCGACTTCGATAAATTATTTCTTGCCGGAAAGTTCTCTGACTTTCTCTTTAAATCCGTGAATCTTATTGCGGGCGATATGTCCATCGCGAGAATTGGGCGTGGCATAAATCTTGTTGCGAACTGTTAGCAGCGTTCTTGGGAAGATGGGATGAGCTGGGTAAGGGAGGGATGGAGGGAGGGAGGGGTTGAACATACCGAGCCCTCGACCTTCTGGAATCTTGAAGGGGGAGTCAAAGAGGCGTCCCATTCTTTACTCCTGTCATGAAATCAGCATTGAGGTATGAGGAGGGGCGGGAGAGGGAAGGGGAGGTGTAAATACATTCTACGATCCCGCTTCGCCATGGGCGTAGGGTCGGTAATATCACTCCCATCGCTTCCTCGACGGCCCTCACGACCTTCAGGAAGCGTATCTGGGGCGGTAGTGTCTTCAGTAGTGCGGGGCGTGTCTGCAGTGGTCATATCGAAAGGCGATACTCGGGTACCAGACATGATTTAGGAATTCTTCGAGTGATAAGAGGTGCTTTGGGCGGCTGAGGTTATGGGCACCGGTATATATGGGCAGTGATCGAAGTAAGCTTCTGGAGAGCTGTGATTAATCCTTTTCCAACTGGGGGATTCTCAGCAGCTTTATACCCGACCCAAACCTCAATTTGTGTACTCGGGGGGATAGGTCCACACATTTCGCCCCGCCGCCATTGGATAAAGATTAATCCAGTCTACCGCTTGGCCATCACCTCTAACACCTATCAGCGCCTGCGTTCTCCCAGTGGCACCCAGTGACGTACGCCTCCACGGAGGATCAGCATGGGGACTGCCGTATTAGGGACGCTTACACAGCCCACCGATGTGGGGGGGTTTTGCCGCTTTTGTGGAAGGCGTTTTAAGCCTATGTATGGTAAGCAAAACCCCCCGAAAGAAATGTATGAACATTCGACTTCTGTACGGTATTTCCGAATGCCAATACCGTACCTATCGATAGAGAATCAATTAGAGGACAACTCCAAGGTCCAATACCTCGAAGTGCTTGTGTTCTAGTTGAGTAGATGGAAGGAAGCGGGTTGTATGGGAGCAGATAACACATGTAACGCTGTGGGGCGGCCAGGGTCCGCCGGCGTCGTGCTAGTAAGGCACCGGCGGGCCCTGTTTGGGCCTGGTCGCAGAGCTAATTTGGATTAGCGAATGGGCGGAATCTTGGATTTTTCTTGGATTTTGCTAAAGAAAGCCCCATCTACGGTGCTGTGCCCGCTGGTTTAGTTGGAATGCAGATACCTTGGCGTCAAGGTGCGTAGCCGGCGACGTTTTTTAAGGTCTCTGTGATAGAAATAAAATAAGGGATCTACTTGTGGAATGGTTCATAGCTTTACAGCACTACTTGTGGCACAAGTACAGCGTTAACTGGCGAGGTTCGCCCTCTACTCGTATGTTGAAATAGTCTAAAGTATGCAGAAGCTCAAGTCAAACATCCAAGCCAGTCTAGGAGAGGCCTGGTTTTGGCCAGGTGCTTTGTTGCGAACTTGAGAAATGTTAGAGGGGAAACCCTTAGACCCACCGTGCCCTGAGCGAGGTGATGCCCTCAGCGAGGCACGGTACCGGTAGAGTTGCTGTGGCGGAACCGGTGTTTAGTAAGAGTCCTCCTTGGACTATGAGCGCCCCGCCTCGCTGAGGGCACCTCGCTCAGGGCACGGTGGGTCTAAAGTTATTTCTATGATGGGTTTCGCACACCATTGATGACGACGGCTTAGCAACTGAATCAGTCTCTTCGTGAGTTTTCAAGCGCTCGAGCTACCAGCGTCTCTAACCTGCGCCCCGTGCAGAAGTGGCAAAACAGCCCAAAAATCAATAACCTTGATCCTCTTCAAAGAAGTATTTCCTGGGTCACGTCCAAGATTTATGGGGCCCCTCCTGTTTATCGTCTTTCTGTCCCAGACCTTGTTGAAAATGTTTGAAATCCGGGAACAGAAAGGAGGGGGTCTGCCCTCCACAAGTATTGGTGGATTTTTCAGCCCCGCGCTTGTCTTATTTTCCCCGCATTCATCTAGCCCTGCGACGCACGGACTCCCTACGATCGCGATATCGCTGTTTTCTTTATCTTCCTTGCTTGCCGAGTTCTTGGCTCTTTCATTCCTTGGCATATTTCTTGATTCTGAGCGATTATTCAGACGGATACTGGTATTGAGGCTTGTCTATCTGATATCAAGGCCTGCCTATCATCTATCATCTTAGGAAGGAAAGCTCGTCTTTTGAGTGCTAGTATCACTGATTCATACAGAGAGTTCAAGCGGCATGGTGTGAATCCGATAGAATCGGATTCTGCTGAAATCCCCTTTGTCCCACTGATCGATTCCCACGGCCAGTCGGGCCACTGACCAATCGGTGGTGGGGGCTCCGTGTGGAACCAAGGCCGGCGCTACTCCAGATAGAGAAAGCAGGCGCCTCATGTCAGCTCCACCCAACGCCTTTGAGATCTCTGGCGAAATGGTTCTTGGGGCTACGAAATGTTAAACTCAGATCCTCTGCTCGTACTCACTCGTCTTTGCCAAGAATACCTCCGTGAGCCAAATATTTGGTGAGAACTCCAGCAAAGTATCGGCTGGCGGAGGTATTCTTGGTAAAGACGAGCGAGTACTGTAGTTGCCTGTGGACTTGCGGATGCGGGATAACTTAGGCCATTAACCACTTTTATTGGAGATATTGTGGAGTGAGAGATTCTCGCTCTGAGCTGCCTACCAAAGGCGTCCGTCTTTTTGGTAAGGCCTCATATCATAACGTTCGGAGGTGCAAAAATGCACTTGTAAGCACGGCCATCCTTCATTCGCATCGGCCGGGGTGCGCCGCCTCTAGTGTCATATCACGGCCAATCGAGGGTCCAGTTGATCAACCTTCAGGGTTTGAGCAACTAGAATATCCCATCAAGGTTCCCGGAACAACGGAGAGCATACTCGTAATTGAACGGCGTTTGCAGAGACGATCACTGCTGCGTGGTACCAACTCAAGATCTAAGCAAGAAAAGCCGAATCTCAGAGGTAGGCAAACTAGTCGCGCCCACAAACTTTGTTCAATTACGACTGCTGTACTGTACTCTAAGCAGTGTAACTTCACGGCCCAGCTCACTGCACTACCCTAAGTCATTTGGGAAGAATCTTACGCAACACTAAAGATGATAGGGTATTTGCCCGTAATAAGCTGCGTTTAGCTCCATCCCATCGCACAGGTACACGCAAGCACAATGCGGCTTAATCGAGGGATAATATCAGGATTGGAGGACCCAGCATCGCGGGTCACTATAAACAAGCCTTCGCCATGCCTGCCAACGGAATTACTTCCGAATCACCCGAGTGCGTCTATCCGTTCCGCAAAACGGGTTTCATTCAAAGAGTGGTTCCTTTTTCATTTGATCCTAGAGAACCCTGAGACTCCAACCTCTCCGAGGTATTTCGCGGAAAAAGCAGCGTGAGAGAATTAAAAGTTTTCAAGCATGTAGGCTTCGTATGCGGGTTGTAGGATATATCCTATGTCATACGAGAACATACCTAAAAAGACTGGGCTGGCACAGCTGATCCGATCACTTCCCCGAGATAAGCTGCGCAATCCAACTGCGAACACCAGGAAAAGGGACCTTGATGGGGGGTTTTTTTGTTTTTGGAAAAAAACCCACCCCTTCGAAGACTGCGGCTTTAACAGCCCCTAGATCCCCCCGGGGGGACGTAGAATACTAGCTTGTAATATGCTAAGGCTGTGCTAGATATTTCGTTACTTGGGATAAGCGCTGTCTTGTTGGTTGTTGTAGAGACCTTGGATATAATGTTTGAATGGGGTATGTGCACGTCCGCACCAAGTTTATACTCGCCTGATTGTTTATTAGACTGCTGTGCGGCATAGCTTGGAGATCATGAGGTCTTGTTTCGGCTCGTCGCGGTAAAAGATGGATGAAGGCAGGTCCAAATAAAGGTGACATGCAACTGCGCGACTTGTGCGTATACTGTAGCGTAAATGTGCTAGGACCTTGCAGTTGCCTCTCCTAGTATAAAGCGCCATGCGTATTCCTACTGCTTTGTCTCCACTGGGGATCGGTTTGCAGCTTTTTCCCGTTGAATCCCAATGCCCCCTTTCCCTTTCGAGTCCATACGGTACTTACCGAGAAGAGGCTAGTTTCTGAGTGCCGAGTCCTCGAGTGGTACCAGATGAGATATATTTTGTCTTATTAAGGGGAAGGTACCATACCGGTGCTCGAGTACTGTACGAGTACTGGTACAGGCATTGAAGGACTACAAGTACCGTACTGGTGTTTGTGCTACGGTGCGAGAACGGAAGAGTGTGGACTGCTGTAAATGCAATGCAACGGAGCGTTTGCCGAGTAACCGCCAAGCATGTGAGCGATATGTCGTGATTTTTGATGCGGGAAGAGTGGGGGGGCTGGGGCTGGCGATTTGTCTAGGATTTGATACATATCGCGAGAACTGAGATAATTTTGGATATCTCTAGGACATTAGTTTTGCCTCTCCCAGTATGATAAGCTCTAAATCTCTTTTCGCTGCGTTTTATCACTCTGGTCCAGAGGGGAAAGTCTGAACGTCCTAGCTTCATTCTCAGTTTTCAAGACACCTTGGAGTTGCATCTGGTTGTTGCAATGGGGCCTCGAGATACATGTCAAATCCATATGATATTCTTTCCTCCCTCTCCCGTCTCCCCTCTTCCCTGGGTGTGGTAGGGCTTAGGAGGAAGCGTGCTTCTATTCTCCCGGAATTTGCGAGCATTTGGTTTTTTTTTTGTTCAATTTGATGTGTATTGGGCGAGCTATCATGCATCAACCCTAGAGTGTAATCCTGACCGAGGCTATCTGTTCTCGCACCGGAGTATGAATTTGTTAGGATCCGAGGGCTGATAATTGATGGACTGGAATTCCATCCTGGGTGGTTAGTCTAATAGAAGCTAATGTACGCCCAACCCTCGTGTTGCGCATTCGAAGGAGTAAGCCTCGGGGGCTCGCATCACTGGTGATATGACACCCTCTACCAACAGGATAGTAGTGATATGTTATGTTGAACCTACTATGAGCCTGGGTTCAATGGCCAAACAATGTATAAGGATTTTATCGAAGCTGTGGAGTCTTTAGTAAATATGTAATGGGAACGACGGAGGAGGGAGATCCTCGGTGAACGGTCATCCACCTACATACATTCTCCCATCCCCCGTCAGCTTTTATTCTTATCAAAAAACTGTTGGGGTGAGAATTACAGAGTATTAAATAATGAAACTCGTCTCCCATAGTGTTGAATTCAAGGCCAATATCCGGGTGATACTAAATGCTGGTATTGAGGACTCGCCGACCTCCAGAGTGGCTCTGTTTTGCCTATCGATAGGAGCAGTGGCCAACGGCCTTAGTTGCCGAAAAAAGTGAGAAGAGATCTGGCCTCGATATTCTACTGAGAGCTATAGCTAGAGACCGCCGGGCACAGAACTGATCAAATAACAGAAAGCGTTTACTCATCTAACGTTGGGCCTGCACTCGATCCCTCATGGTTGGCCCGGTAAAGCTCACAACTGGGATGCAATGCGTTAGCTTTCAAAGTAGGGTCAAACTCTAGTATCTGATATCTTCTTATTCCGGGATAGAATCGGTTTTAGGTGGGGTTAGGATATTTGCCTATTTACAGCAGATGTACTGTAGAACCGAGCAGACTTCCTACGATCTTTTTTTCTTTGGCAGGAGCTTGAAAATAAAGGCTTTAAGTCACTGATATCACATTCTTTCAACATCAGGAGTAGATTGTCACAGTGAACAGGGCGGCGCACTTTGACGCTTGCATCCCAACACGGAATCTTCTGCTCAATTTATATTTGTCGTATGTTATTACTTCACAGTTTTAAGGTTCGCGGAGACGGTGTGGGTCATGTACTGTGTGTAGTTGTGGTGGCCACAAAGGGTGAGCAGCACTCAGGTGCAGGCAATTCACCCATGAGCGTAACCCCCCAAGACCAGAAAACCGCGGCGAACTGGGAGAATAGACTTCCTAGCTGCGCCATTCTCTGTGCGCCTACGGTATGTGAGGATATCAGGAGATCTTGTCCTTGGGTTTTATCAAAGAATAACTGAACACGTCTACAAAACAATTTATTTATATAGAACTTTTCCTACTGCCACTTGGCCATCTTTTGTTTCCTTTTTAGTAATCTGCGGTAGCTAACAATCCATAACTACCTAGTTCCCATTCCCAACTCCAAGTTACCATATCTTTACTTGCCAGCTACCATATAAGCCTCTGGGTGGAAACTCACGCACAGCACCAATATGAAAGTGAGAACTCCTGCATTGTGCAAGTAGGTAAGTGAGAGCCTCGAACGGTGCTCTCAGTTTATATCTAAGACAGATTCCTGCACACACCTTGGACATCCATTAGCTAGCTTCCCCTAGATCCAGCGACCGAAGGCACCGGGGCTCGAAAGCGCTTCCATGCCCAAAGCCAGGGCGGGTCTGTGAAATACCGGCTGCGGCCCATTTCGGCTGGGGTAGGAGAGGAATCATTCTAAGCATCGATGCTAGCGAAGACATTCCCTTGGGCGGGTAGTCGTAATGGCTTTACGTTAGTCAGTGAAATAACGATATACATCAATACATCTCCCACATCTACCCTCAACCAAAGCCCAAAGAATATTCTAAGAGGCCTCTACAGTGGTTGGAAGGGGTTAGTAGTATCGTAATTTTCTCACCCCATCGTCAAACTCCTCAAAAGTGAAACGTTGCCGACAAGTTCCCACAGTAGGGGTTACGGGGCCGGCACCTACTAACACTAACGAGAACAGAGAAGCTTGGGAGTTGGACCCCCCCTTGGAGGAGTATCCAGTATCATCGGTATCAGAGAAAGAAAAGAAAAAGCCAAACGGAAATAATAACTGGCTCGCGAGCCACACTCTCGCTGTTGGGTTGCCACTAGCACACTAGGGGCCTAGGGGCCTATGTGTGTGTTTGATTTGCTATGAATTATGTGGTATAATAGATGTGTGATAGTAGGTGATGGAGGCCATTTATGTCATGAAATCTGAGGGAATCGGTTGAACCTGCCAGATTAAGGCATAGATAACCTCCCGGTCACCTAATAGCTAAATCGAAGCAGGCAAAACCCCAGCGGTCTGCTTGATAAATTTTTGGTAGGTAAGAGAGTTGATCGTAACTGGTTTCCTTATAGAAGACCCATCGCCAACCAGTGGTTGTCAGGGTTTTTGGGCGGTCCATCAAAGCATTCGCTAGTTTCGGCACTTACCTCCTAACCATCCTCCTCATCCCAGGCACGACCCTACCCCCGGCTGACTAGTGGCCATAAGCCTTTCGGATCATGCAGCCTAAGGTTGCCCAATTATAAGCCCAAACGATACACAGGAACAGTCACACAGTCTCACTCGATAAAGCTATCTGCACTGTGTGTTGAAATAGTGCTTCTGGATATCTACTTTCTACGTCTTTGAGTACGACAAAGCTGGTCAGCTTTCTCTAGGTTCGGTTTACCGCTGTCCGAGCTCAACCCATCCTATTCGCCTTTTCCCCCGTGTCATCGCTTGATCAACTAGTCACATATGCAATTCTGTTCTCATCTGTTCGGTCTTGTCTTCCTTATTGCTTCCTTTGATCCCCTCCCCACCACTGATATATGTTGCTACTTCACTACATAAATAGTGTGTCTCTCCTGCACTCTCAGATAGAAGAAAGTTCTAGAACATCTCTCGCTCTCTTAAGTCCCTGGTATACAGCTTGTGCATTCGATCTTTGTCAACACTGTGAAATGGATGAGAACATTTGCTACGGAAATTTACCCGTCGTGTGACAAAGCACTCTGGGGTAGTCTCCGTTCCTACCGGTATTCAGGCATTTTGATACCCGGACGGATACGGTATATAATCCGTTCACAGGGCCGGTTTTTCTTTCTTTTCTTTCCCCCCCTCTTCTTTTCTCTTCGTTTCACTCCCTTCTGAGTGGAAGTTAAGTTATTGGTATTGTACCATCCACAGCGTGGATCCATTGTCGGGGGCACCGATAATTTGGAATATTCATCTGCCAAAGGCACAAACTACAGGTTCATTCCAGGGAGGAGAGTAGGGAACTTGCAGTCTATAATACAATGCACAGTAGGTAGTCCGGGGGAGTCTAGTTCAAATACGGCACACTATAAAAAGGTTCGGCCTATACTGCGATTGGCATCAAGGAATACAGTAGGGCTTCGGAAGGGGAATCCACTACCCATCACTGATCAGCATACCCCTGTTCCCTCGCCCGTAGCGGGAAGGGCTGGTAGGCGGGCACTCTGGGGCTGACCGGGGCCTGTATATATATATATATTGCCATGATATCATATATCCACCTCCTGTAGAGAGTTGAGCTCCCACCCTCCCCTCTGACCACTAGTCCATGGTATTTGGTCTACAATCCTACACATTTTTGGAGAGTTCAACAGTCGGGTAAAGAAATTACTATGCGCCCCCGTTTCTGACTTATTAGGTGACCCTGGGGGACTCTCTAGATTTATATTCCAATAAATAATACTATAGGTACGGAAAATACAACGAGCGTGAAATCGTACCCCATTGGAATAATGTACTCGAGTAAAGCCATTACTACCACTACTTCTGCTCCCCGCTGAGCCGATACAACCACCCCTGATGCTAAGGGCGATCTCCCTAGCCCCTGCGGTTGGAGTAGGGACGTGGATAATAAAAAATTTGCCACACACACGCTCCTTCGGTATACTGGACCGGTAGCCACAAACAGATTCTCTACACTAGCTCACATAATCTCTCGATTGAGCTACTGGAGTGTTGTACTGTACTGCGCCGTGCCGTACATCCAATAATCTCCAGTACCCAAAATTCACACTATGAAAGGCTAGGTATACTCCACTCGCAGTCAATGATAGCGATAACTCCCGGCCAATCCGACACTTCCACAACATGATATGCGGCCAGCACTCTGTCAACCTCCTCGCCCCGCCAAATAATTCTACCCTATCCAGTCCCTTACACGCAAACCGGCATATCCAAAACTCCTGCCTACCCCTCCTTCCTCCCTAGCTATCATATTACTACCCCAGACTTCCCCTTCCCCTACCAGACCACACACTCCACCCTCACCTCTCTAAGCAAGTCTCCCTCCCAGAAGCCATACTACGCTCTCCCACAATACCTCGTCTCTAATATTATTATAACATTCTAGACTCTAGCTTACCAATACACTGAAACTATCATCATACTCCCACTATAACAAAAAGAAAAAGAAAAATAGCCCCGCCCCATCATTTCCGCTTCCCCCAAATCATAACATTATAACACCATTGCACCCTATCACACCGTCACACCGTCACACACATACCACCCAATCCGGGGGTTTCAAATTTTTATCCACGAATTGAGTAATAACTATGATAATAATATTATTATCATTGCAACTTTAAAAACTCTCTCTACACAATCTAAGCGAAGTTGAAAAGGAAAAGGAGAAGAAAAAAAGAGAAATGAAATTTTTTCTTCTTCCCTCCCCAGCCTTGGACATGACGTTACACGTCAGGCCTTGTTTTAAGTATGATAACAGATCTCCGGTTTTTTCTCGGGACAAGGCATCGATTTGTTTTTGGAGGGTTAGAATTTCTCTTTCGGAACGAACTTTACAACTATGGGTGATAATACTTTCTCTTTTTTTCTTCATCCGGTCACTCATTTGCCTTATGACTACATTTGTCTAAGGCATGAGGCGGGAGCTTTTTCTTTCCTTTTTTTCACCCTCCAACTTTCGTTCGGATTGCCTACGGTAGTGTTTTTATAATAAAGTTGCCATAAATGTGAAGAGGTCTGCCCCCCCATCCCGATCACAAGGCACATCCTCCCCGTCAAAACCGTAGTGCCCTATCGTTGGTGGATGAGTACTCGAGTACCGGTAATGAACCAGCGAGCGAGTGAAGGTCCGTGAGCAAGTTGCAAAAACGCCTGTCGGTAGAAACCTTTCCAATAGCCACGGGATATGCGCCAACAATACCACCAACCAGGACAACATACTTGCCCACACCAAAAAAGAAAAAAGACCCCGTTGGTGAAAAAGGAAGGGGGGAGAAATGGAAGCAGGGAAGGTGCTTCTGTTCTCGAGTACTGTACGATCCAAGTGCACACTTGGGAATTGTTGAGAAATTAGCAGGTCTTAGGATCTGCGTGTTGTCATCACGCGCATATTTTTGAATTTTACTAGTACACCGAAGCTGCATACTGAGTATTCGTGCAGTATCATATCGGTCAGAGTTAGGTGCAGTAATATCCCTATAAGAACTTCTGTCCGAAAATGGTATGAAAGACTCCCCGAAAAAAAACCACTTTTTTCTACAAATCAAAGAACACACGAGGGAGGTTGAAGGACCCACGATGCGCCGTTTATAAAAAAGAAAAAAGAAAACATCTCTGAACAACCCAGAAAAAAGTAGTTGTCAGATGTTGAATGAAACCCAGCCATTGATTCCCTGTTTACCTTTGTTGAAAACGCCGTTTTAACCCCACCGTACAGAATCCCATCCGTTCCATCAGCTATCACATGATAAAGCTCAATGCAAAACAGGTAGTCGAAGTTGAAGTCGTCTACCGAAGATATATCATGAAAGAAATAATAAAGGAAACCCCATTTGAGAAAATAAAAGTCGTAATAAGATAACCAAGAAGTTGCTGTTTATTTAAAGTACAAGCTTCTTGGGCTTCTCCCAAGAGAAGTTCTGATTGGTAAAATGACCTTAGAACAATGTTAGAAAATTGCCAAACCAGCGAGAACAGAGTGTGGCCTACCATTCTTTGCAGTTTGGAAATAGATCGGTTTGGCCAAATCAAGCTCTTTGACAATTACACCGGGCCTCAAGTCAAAATTCTTGTTAATAATCTCGACCAATTCTTCGTTGGTCTTGTCAGAAGTGCCATAAGTATCAACCTATTGGATTGTTAGTTAAAGAATGTTCGGGAAAACAGCAGGATAGCTAACTTACAAAGATGGAAAGCGGGCGGGCAACACCGATGGCGTAGGAGAGCTGGACAAGGGTACGTCTGGCAAGGCCAGCAGCAACTAGGGACTTGGCAATCCAGCGGCCAACATAGGCGGCAGAGCGATCAACTTTGGAGAAATCCTTTCCGGAGAAAGCACCGCCTCCGTGAGCACCCCATCCTCCGTAGGTGTCGACAATGATCTTTCTACCAGTCAAACCGGCGTCACCCTGGGGACCACCAATGATAAATTGGCCGGAGGGTTGAATCTATGTAGAGAATTAGTGATTAAGCGAATAAACTTTCAGAACGGGGAACAAACATGATAGATGGTCCTCTCATCCAAGTACTTAGCTGGGATGCTCTTCTTGACAATCTTCTCCAAAATCTCCTTTCTCAATTCCTCTGTGGTGATATCCTCAGAGTGCTGAGCAGAAACGACGACAGTGTCAACACGCTTGGGAATAACGGCACCACCGTCATGCTCGTACTCAACAGTGACCTGGGTCTTAGTGTCGGGTCTGAGCCAAGGGAGACTTCCGTCACGGCGAGCCGCAGACATGTCGGCATTGAGTCTGTGTGCAAGCACAACAGTCAATGGCAAAAGCTCGGGGGTCTCATCGGTGGCATAACCAAACATGATACCCTGATCACCAGCACCTAGGTCTTCAAGAGCCTTGTCAATGTGAACACCGGTGGCGATCTCCTTAGACTGCTCCTCAATGGCAACAAGAACATTGCAGGTCTTGTAATCAAAGCCCTTGCTAGAATCGTCGTATCCAATATCCTTGATGGCGCCACGGATGATCTTTTGGTAGTCAAGTCTCGCACTGGTAGAAATTTCACCGAAGACCATAATCATACCAGTCTTGGTGGCGGTCTCACAAGCAACCTGAAAATTCTTGTCAGCATTGGAGTCATAATGAGAGAATTATGTGGCAACCGACCTTCGACAGAGGATCCTCCGCAAGACAAGCGTCGAGAACGGCGTCAGAGACCTGGTCACTATTTCAAAGTTAGATTTCGCAGAAATAGCAAATGGCTACCCGCAATGGCAGAAGCAGGATAGATGGCTACTCACGCAATCTTGTCGGGATGTCCCTCGCCGACGGACTCGGAAGTGAACAAGAATGTGGAAGGCATTTTGAATGTAGGATTGATCGAAAAAGTTGCTAAACTAAAGTGAAAGGGCGCCTTGAGGGATTGTTGCTGAAATAGCTCGAGCCGTTTGGGTTCTTGCGAGAGTGGGAGATGGGGCGAGGTTGAAGATGAGGAGTGGAGAGAGAAAAAAACTTTAGATCGAGGGTCCCACTCCTTTTTAGCTTTGCACGGCGCTAGCACGGGACCCCCCTGTCACACGCTTTCTTGTTGGGATTGCACCATCGAGATGACACCCTTGCGACTCCCTCGAGCTCCACAATTGTATTGTACCCACCTCTGCTTCACTCCAACGTCGCTCAACTGCCCGAACAAACTATCATACCGCTCTACTCGGTCTCATACAATCAAGTTTGACGATAGTCTCCGACTCTTATTTTCTGAAAACTTCAATGAACGAGAGCAGCGAAACTCTAGCTTTGTTTTGCGCCTCCTACTCGGGGCCGACCGTGGCGGACAGACCTTTCAAAGTGCAATCAAGATCTTCAGTATTCAATAGGCTTCTGGATTAGGGACGCCTTCCGCCGGGGGGATCAGCTTATCCCCTAGTGCTTTGTCTTTTACCTCTAGTAAACTAACTCTCAACGTTAGATCTCCAAAACAACAGTCACCTAGCCCTTTAGGAGTGAAAAGTAAACGCATTGCGATATTCACAACAGCGAGATGTGGTAAGCATCCATATTGAGGGAATAGCATCATGGTTTGTCAAAGGGTGTCCAAATAGAAGTTTTAGGTTCATAATAGCTGGTGGTCTAAAATCATATATCCTCCAAGAGTAATAGAGCTAGGGGCAGACACTATCTTCAGATCAACGGCTGACAGAAACCCAGCTGAACCCGCGCGGAAGCCAGGGGTCTGAGGTTCGTTTAGTTTCGACATGATAAATGTTGTGAGTCTGTCCTGACAAAGTCTTAGGAAAGCGTAGGAAGTAGGAAGATACTGGCATAAAGAAAATTAGAATAACGGTTGGAACGATAAAGGACTGAGATGATTTATACTGTCAAAACTCTGACGCCTGGTGTATTCCTAAGGATCTTTCGTTCAGGCGACCCCCTCCAACATACGCTCGCCCAGTGTCACAATAGCTATTGCAGAGCTATGCTCGTGAAGAGTGTTTGAATCTTGGTGGTGACGACAACTAAAATCATAAGTCAGCAAGGAAGAGAGAGACACTGTTTGTTTTGGACAAAGACAAACTCAGACAAGTTTCTATCCGACCTTTTTTACGTATCCTCAACTTTGCAGGTGCATTACCTATCGTACCAACACCATCTAGGAAGGGAGACTCCCCGCAAAGGAAATAGGAAGAAGTCTCTTTTACTCAGCGAATGGCATCCCTACAAAGGTGTTTAGTCCAGTGCAGAAATGGATTATTTGTCAATATGGGGTATTAGCACAAGATACCCGTTATACATACCGCAGAGCTTTTTACCGGTGTGTGATCCCGACCAAGAAGGTACGAATACAGGAACCCCTACGCTAAGGCAAACTCTTAATTTAAGCAGAAAGTTATTCATCAATTTCCAATTTAGATTGCTTCATATTGAGGGACCAATTTCCCCATCTAAATTGAATCTATAAGTTGCGGACACATATCTAAGTTCTAGCAACAACCTTTTTTAATTCTTGCCCGAGGTAACTTATAGGGACTTTGCGGATGCATCAACTTCGAAATAGACCCTTCCACAGCAAACCTACCTTAAGAATAATCCACAAAGTGTTCTCATTTGGCACCCTTTTATGAAATAAAACGGGAGGGGAGCAGCTGAACGGGCCGGTGCCGCAGCCGCCGACTACAAAGATAGTGCACCAATGCTTACTCACCCTCTTCACAAAATAAACATCAAAAACCGAATTTCCTACACGCCCCCCCACCTTACACTTTCCGAGCAGTTGAAAAAAGCGAAATGACGATGGCTGAGAAACTTAGGTTTCCCCCGAGGGTAGTGAATATAGAACATCTCGACATTCGTTAATTGAACCGCCGGGTTGTCTCTAGCCCCAGAGAGAGAGAGGCTGGATCTAACAAGGTACGGGTTGGAGTGATATCTCGTGATTCACGCTAGTGGACCTTGATGAGTGGTCTTATCAGTGTGGTATTTTAATCATCACTAATTGTGCATTCTACAGAGCGCTGACATATTCATTCAGTTCACAGGTGAAGGAGAACCAGTATCAATCATTAACTAACCTTCAAACAGGGTGCGATACTCTAAAAAAGAAACAAAAGACAGGTCTACAGGACCATCGAGCTGCATACTGCATTGCGGAAATCCCCATATGCAGCAACCTTTTTGTTTTTTTTGTTTTTTTTTTGAAAAATCAACAAATTAGGCGATCAGCTCCCCTTCACCGCTTGTCCCCTTGTTTCCTGCAGGCACTCGTTGGCATATTTTTCCAATTGTGATATATTCTCTATTGTCCGACGGGAAGGTCGGGGTAGTAGACCCCGCAAATTTGGTATGGATACCAGAATCCACTACAATAGGCCGGAGAGGTAGCCTTTTAAGATAATAACATACTATAGATTAGATCGCGCAATGCGATCACCCGCCAGGAACTTACCTGTACCTGCACAGGGCTGCAAGCAAAATTCTGCATGCATGGATGCACCTCGTAGAACTTAGCCGCGACTCATGGTCGTCTTCTTACGTGGGAAGCATAGCTATATCATATTATAGGAATATCGGTACTGTTATCCCCCATGTCGTATAGACCTCTAAAGCGCCAATTAATATGTAAAAATTGGTAATCTAGCAACCGTCTAAGCCATTCATGACACAAAGTGTAGTATCAGTATCTCTATGAACCCTTGCTCTCGGGGGTGTCATTAAAACCCAGAAAATTATTTTGTCCATTCCATACAATTCCCCGTAGAGACAAGGGTTAAGTTTTCCAGTTTTTAACGACCCCGCCCCCTCCTCAAGGCCAGAGGTAGGCTTCCCACCAATGCTCTTCCCCCCGAGTAGAGTGGAGAAAGACAGAACGTAGTGTTGGTGTGCCGGTATGGGGGTCGGCAAGAAGGTTGCCGGTCCGGATGCGGCCCCGAGACCGTGACAGGGCGTTGGCCACCGGCATTGCAAACATCTCGTATTCCTACCGTCTCTCAACTGGAAACTCGCATGTGAAAATTTTCGAGCGATTTATTGGATGAGGTTGGGGAGGCTTCGTACTGTGCTCGAGTGCTAGGGTATGGAGGAAAAAAAATCGGAAAAAATGATCAGTGAGGTAGTATTTACAGTAGGGCGGAGTGAGCAGGCAGTTGGTATACATGGAAAACAACAAGCTCTGGTAGACACCCACCTAGAGAGGATGCCAAACACGTTATCTCACCAATGATAAGATATTCCGAGTCAATGGTTGAAAACTAATTACAGTACGATTGGCCTTATAGCTTTAGAGGCTAGTTGACATTCCTAGGAGCCCCTCATAATCCCCAAGATTCATGCATCTGCATTGGAGAATAGTAGACACCAATGCGGCCAGTCTGGGTTTCTAACTTCAACAGCCCTGTGTTTCACTCATAAGGTTTATTTATTGATCAGCGTAAATCCCTGTTTGCCACTGTCAGTCTTCCGATCCTCCGATCCATACCCTAGTAGAATTTTTTTGGAAGAGCTGATCAGCAAGATCCTACGGGGCAGTGTGCAGACAGTTTGTACTCGAGTATAAACAGAAAATGATGCGTTCGAGCAGACCCAAACAACCCCAAGTTGTTGATACGAAACACATTATCTCACCAATAACAAGATATCTCAAGCCAACATTTAAAAATTTACCATACAAATTAGCCTTCAAGTTATAGAGATTGCCTAAACCCCCCGGAAGCTAGAATCTCTAAGATTCATGTTTCAGAGAACAGTGAACATTAATGAAACTGGTCTGGGTTTCTGATATCCACAGCCCTGTGCTCTTCTCCAGAGTTTATCTACCGGTATTGATCAACACGAATCCCTGTTCTGCAACCGCAAGTTCTCCGACTTTCTCATCCCTGCGCGAGTGCTCGTGCGAAAATGTCCCAAATTTTTTTGACAGGAATAGCCCTCGGTAAGCCTTGGCATTAAACCTTTAAAGCTACCCCTCGAACCTCGGTCGTCAGAAGATTTGGCTTCTTAATTCTCACTTCCATTCTTTCCTCTCCCTCCAAAATCGCTTCAGCTCTGTGGAAATTCCCTGCTAGACCCCTTTATAGGGTTTGTCACACTCAATTCCTGCTGGGAGCCTCTATATAGTATTGAAGTTGACTAACACAGACTCCATTATCAGAACCTTTTTAGAACTCGCTCTTACAGACTATATTATACGAAAATGAGCGAACCTACTCACCCCACTATTCAAGGTTGGTCCTACAATATCGTTCCTTTGACGGTCATAATGCAGGATCACTAGTAACTAAAATCTCCCCTAATGCCACAGATGGCTGGTTCCGCGAGGTTTCCGAGATGTGGCCTGGCCAGGCCATGACTCTCAGGGTTAAGAAAATCTTGCACCACGAGAAGTCAAAATATCAAGATGTTTGTTTGATCCTTTAATACAGCCAAGGGCCCTTCCAGGACCGCGTGAATTGACCTCCTTTTAAAGGTCTTGATCTTTGAGAGTACCGACTACGGCAATGTTCTTGTCTTGGATCACGTTATTCAATGCACCGAACGTGACGAGTTTGCGTGAGTATACACCCTCCGGTATATACCCACCTTATATAGCAGCTAGGGCTAATAGTCTTGCCTCCCCAGTTACCAGGAGATGATCACCCATCTTGCGATGAACTCCCACCCCAACCCCAAGAAGATTCTTGTTATTGGCGGTGGTGACGGTGGTGTCCTCCGTGAGATCGTCAAGCATGAGTGCGTTGAGGAGGCTATTCTCTGCGACATCGACGAAGTAACCCTCTTCAATAATGCCACTCATAGCGGGCAATACTCACCTATGCCATAGGCTGTCATCCGACTCTCCAAACTATATCTCCCTCATATGTCTAAGGGATTCGATCATCCCAAGGCTAAGGTTCTTGTTGGAGACGGATTCAAGTTTCTCGAGGGCTATAAGAATGAGTTCGATGTTATTATTACCGACTCATCGGATCCAGAGGGCCCAGCAGAGTCTCTATTCCAGAAGCCGTACTTCGAGCTTCTATTTGCAGCTTTGAAGGTATAGTATCGATGTGCTGGTGTTTTATCAATCGCAGATGGCTAACTATGAGTGATTATGTTAACAGGAGGATGGTGTGATCACCACGCAAGGTTGTCAGTTCTCCCTCTCTATTGCAATTCATTCCCTCCCCCCCTAGGAACTGGGACCGAAGGAGCGAGGGAGAGATTGGAAGGACAGATGTCTTTTCTGTTCTGTTGGAATGCGTGCTCTGTGGCTTACCGTGATACCCTTTGCTACAGTGTCGAACATTTCCTCAATCTCACCCTGCGCTTGAAATCTCGAATCTTTTTTCACGCACCCTTCCTCCTCACTCATACCCCCCTTTTGCTTTCTTCAACCTACAACGGTTACACAGCTGACCTAAGTTGTTTTCTCATGACAGCCGAAAACCAGTGGCTCCACCTGCAGCTCATTACCGACCTTAAGAACTCGTGTCACGAAGTCTTTCCGATTGCGGAATATGCCTACACGACCATCCCGACCTATCCATCCGGCCAAATTGGCTTCATGGTTTGCTGTAAGGACCCGAATAGGGACGTCTCCAAGCCTCTCAGGACCGTATCCGACGATGAGGAAAGGAAGATGTACAGATACTACAACAAGCGGATCCACGAGGCAAGCTTCATATTGCCCACTTTCGCGGCCACTGCGTTGAATTAGGTGGATGGGAGGTTTAGAAAACAAAACTTATGGTAGGTATTGGTTCCGGATTATGGGGGTTTTCTTTTTATCGTGTTCTGGAGAGGTCATATCTATCACCGGGTGCCAGGAACGCATGATCTCGCAACTGTGACAAGCTAGTGGTTGTGACCAGCAGTCTGAGCGCGCAAGCAAGCACCTATAATATCTCGAATTGGTATGCAAATTGCAAGCCAGGAAAAAATTCCATGAAAAATAGAACATGACTATCGTACATGATGAGAAGGGAAATAAAGCAAATTCTACACGCCATAAATCATGAACCCCGAGCCTAAAATCTCATCCTATGCAAAGTCGGCTTCCAATCGAGAGGATGTGTCTCCTCCGTAGCATTCTCATCTTGTTTCCAAACCTTGACTAAATCACCAAACCCCACCCAATTAGCCACCGCAATCCTCCCTCCCCAAAAAAAGAACAGAAGAAGGAGAGGGAACATACTAGTTTTATCCGCCTCCCCAGTGATCAGCCTCAACCCAGTCTTGTCAAACGTGCTGCAGAACACGCCCTGCTCAGCATCCAGAGATCCGGGCTGGGCAATCGTGTCAATCTTGTGAAACCTATGCCCAGACTTCCAATCGAAGAAGCACATTTCTCCATTATCGGCTAGCAAAAATCCTAAATTAGCCCCCCCTTCCCCCTAGACCAGTAAAGAAAAGCACAAACCTCCCGAAAACAATACATCATCTTCATTAACACTGAGGGTATTAACGATCCCCCCGAACCCCTCGAAATTCTGCATGAACGCTCCTTCAGGACACTTCCACTGCTTGATACTTCCCGCAGACCCACTAGCGAAGGTGAATTCCTTCGGATGAGTAGTGAGAGCTCTGACGCTCTTCTTGTGATGGGTAAGCACAGCCATACTCTTGCCCGCGGCCAAGTCCCAAAGACGCACAGTGGAGTCCATTGATCCTGTAATGACTTGAGGGTCCGCCTCCTGCGCGACGACGGATGATACAGTGCCCTGGTGGCCGGAAAGGACCATGACGTTTGTCCGCGTGCGCATATCCCAGACCCTAGCTACGCCATCTCTGCCCGACGTTATAAGCACATCGAGGGTGGGGTGCAGCGCGAGAGAGTAGACGCCGGAGAGGTGGCCGTGGTAATGGCGGATCACACGGTTGCTTTCGAGGTCCCAGCACTTTACCATTTTGTCCTCGCCGCATGAGAAGAGATATGGATGGCGCGGGGATACGGCTAGTCCCCGCACGGTGGAGATGTGCCCTGTCAACGTCAGGCGGAGGTTGCCGGAGGCCAGGTCCCAGATCTTTACGGTTCGGTCACCGGCGCCAGTGCAGAACCATTGGTTCCCTGGCTCCACAGCGAGTGCCCGGACCCAGCCTAGGTGTCCGGAAATTACGCGCATGAGCTTCCAGGGCGGGTGCCAGGTCGGCTTGATCTGCTGGGCTGCGGCGTTGTTCTTACGGACTAGACTGCTGCCCGGTAATTCCCTCTGCGCCGTGCCCGCTCCCGCTCTACCCCCCGCTCCCGCACCACTACCGGCTGACGGCGCGCGCCCCCGTATCGTCAACGACGTCGACGTCGACGCTGACGCGCCTCCAGCTTTGGCAGCCGCCCCCTCAATCATCTTCATAGTGCTCCCATCGACACCATCCGCCTCCGTCAACAGCGGCTTCGAAACTACCGGGGCGGCGCCACCACCAATGCGCTTCGTCTTATTTGCAGTGGCTTGTTTTGCTGCAAGCGCGGGCGGGAGTTCGCGCACTGTTGCGTATTCGAGGCGGATTTTGCAGTTTATGGATTGCCTGCGACTACTCAATATTAGCGCTAGCTAAAATGGGTGGATGAGAAGAGCGGGAAGAGAGAGGTACGCAGTGTCATCGTCCAGCAAGAACGGATTCCCGAAATCGGAGGTGAATACTTCACGCGTGCGTTTTACGGATCCGCGGACGAACTCCTGTTATCCCTTTTAGCCTTTTTTTCATTTTTCTTTTCATAAACTAGAACGCAGAGGGGGGGCGCTGGTAGCTACCTCCGCAGGTCTAATTATATTAGTAGTACTCGGCGGTGTGATTGTTGTTGGCGAAGCCATGGTTTTCTCCAGCTTGTAGGACGAGGGTGGATGGATGATGGGTCGTTGAGATGTTTTTTTTGAATAGACTTTAGATCAGAGCACATAATTTAGAGCCCCATTTACTACCCTTGCAAGGCTTGGCGTGGAAGTCGGACGCCAAGCAATCACAGGAGAGCGCCCCCTCAAGGGATCAATGGGCAGATGGGGGAGGGATGTTCCGCCGGCACCAGATCAACACCCTTGTTAGGCTTCGGAATATACTACTTTTTAAAGCTTAAGGTTTTGATATCGTTAGAAGGATGTGCGGTCCTACAAGTACAGCACAATCCCCCACAACAACAGAGATGTATATTCCCAGAACAACCACTAGATCGCGGACGGTTTTCTAATATCATACCCTCAGAACACTATGACAACACACATCATGCAACAGCGTGCAAACAGAGTTGAGTCTACATAGCCAGTCTCGTATCATGTTTATTCTCTAAGTTCCTCAGATCTCTCCCGCCAAAACTACAAGATTAGTACCGGCACTGGAACTTATATGTAGGCTTTAATATGATGGACCTCCATGCCCACCTGCAGGACATGGCGGTGAGTAGTAAGCTCCTCCCAAAGGACTCAATCTTCCTTGCACTAAAATAGGAGTAAACCACGGAATAGTAGGTAGACACCAGAGTGTTGGCAAGGGGCAGTTAGTCAAAAATGACGATCCTGATAGCTTCACAATTCCGCGCAAACATAGGATGTGCGCAGAGGCTTGAGAGAAAACCAATACGCCTGAACATTGACCCTTTTACCACTTTTTGAGTAGATACAGGAAGAAAGTAGCCCAACCTAAAGCAGAAAAAGAAAACCTAGCGAGTTGTCTATTCGTCGGGGACTAGAAGGTGCTCTGTCAGCAACCCATGTCATACGGATGTAGCAGGGAACATACTCTCAATCTCGCCAGACGCGATATCGTCAGAGATGTCCTTAGGGGAGCGGCCATCAACCTGGCACCCGACAGAGTAGGCAGTTCCGAGGATCTCCTTGACGGTTCCCTTAAGCTCGCGAGCCAAGGACTTGAATCTCATGATTCGGGCAATCTCAATGATCTCATCGAGAGGGATAGATTTGGTGTGCTTGATGTTCTTCTCCTTTTTGCGGTCCCTCGGGGGCTCTTTGAGGGCCTTGACGACGAGGGAGGATGCGGAGGGAACGACGGAGACAGCGGCCTGACGGTTCTGAATGGTGAGTTTGACGGTGACACGGAGACCTTTCTATATTTCACGGAAAGCATTCGTGTCAGTCTTCCGCCACCCCGCGACTAGTACATACAGATAGAAAGGAGATGTACCCACCCAGTCACCAGTCGCCTTAGCGATATCTTCACCAACCTTCTTGGGCGAAAGACCAAGAGGACCAATCTTCGGCGCCAATGCGGACGAAGCGCCTACCTCACCACCAGTGGCACGAAGGTGACTTCAAAAAGCATAAGGAAAAACCCAATTGTTAGCCAGACCTTAAGGTAAGGTACAATATGGGAGGGATATTTTTCCATGTTCTTGAACAGCTTTGCACGTACATAACCTTGACTTCATTGGGATCGAATTTTGGGGCTGTCCTTATGTTAGCCAATTCACCGTTAACGGGAGGAGACGAAAACATACGCATGGAGACAGATTTCTAGTGGTAGCGTTAGGTATCTAGCTAGTTTGTCGTGAAGAATTGGTGGTGTTGGTCGCTGGTCGCAGTTACGATAGGTCGCTGGAGGATTGATCCAGCGCGAAATTTTTGTGAGGAGTTGTTCTCGGCATGATGTGTGAAGAAGTCACAGTTGTGGAAAGGGGGGGGGGTTGTAACCCTAAGATGCCAAGATTTATGATAGTTGTTCTTTTTAAAAGCTTATCACTAAAACAGCCTGCCACCGCCGTGGGAAAGCAATGATTTATGTCTCATAAGGACATAATAATAATATTATTATTATTACGGTGCTTGATCTTACGGGTAGAGTAGGATTAGCCCAACTAAAACTAATTAGTTCTATAATAACCCCGCCAGTCATCAGCCCTAAGGTAGAAACAAAAATACCGTAGTTAACATTCCAGAATCTTTCCCGGATCCCCTTGGAACTTCAATGGTAAATGTGATCAAATTTTATTCGACCCAATCTCAACACTTCCAACCCTCGTTGGCATTTCAAAACCAGCGTTCCAGCCATTCGCCCGCATCATCTTAGGATATCACTCGGGCGAGTGCGACTTCATGATTTAACCTTGATATCTACGCTGGTTTATATCTTGGACAAGGGGGGAGCATTTTTATCACGCTCCTTCATAATTTGACGAATTAATATAAGAGTGCTACGAGTATGAAGCGTAGTTTGTGCTCCGCAGTTATGGCTGATTTCCACCATGATAACAAGTTACGGACTATCATAAGAATGAGGGTTTTAGAACATCATACGGTACGAGAAACTATCATATTTGCGAGAAGGCGGAGGTCGCTTTCAATATCTCGCAAACCTAAACATAGTGACATACAGGACCGCACCCCAGCCGCTTAAACAAAGGGGAAGATAAGAGCAAAACAACTTTTGATAACCCGCCCCACGAGAGCCTACCCATTTCACGTAAACAATTTTATTCCCCCAATTTTAATTTTTCCCCAGTCTCAATCATTTTACATCCCCTCAGCCCTCGACTCCAATCCATTGATATTTACTCTACCCCCAGAGGGTTTCAGGGTCGTCATCGGAGCGGCCAAGCTGGCCGTAGGCATTGGCGTAGCCGGCCGACTTGAAATTGCCTTGGACAAAAACCATGTTAATAACAGTACGTATCTCATCACGGATTCAACTCACTTTACTAGCTGCACCTAGCATGGCTATCAAACTTGCCTGTGCGGCGTCCTCGTGGATACCGACACCCCAGACTGCCTGCTTCCTGGTCTCGTCGCTGCCGGAGATATCGCACTCAATGAAGGTTGCTGCCTTCACACCCTTTCCACGGCCAATGGCGTGCTCCTTATAGTCCAGGACGTCAAGATCTACGCCGACAGTGCGGAGGGCATCAGCCAAACTGGAGATTGGCCCATTGCCAACGCCCCTGATAGAATGCTCTCGACCGTCCATAGAAATAATACCATGGAATGTCCTCTTAGCATTTGCGGATTGCTTGCCCAGGGCTGGGTTCGGGGAAGCAGAGCGGTCGGTAGAGAACTCGTAGTCGATTAAAGAGATTCGGGGAATCGATTTGAGATGATACTCCGTCTCAAAAAGGGCTTGGATTTCCCTGGGTTTCAGCTCCCGACCGAGATCCTCTGTTTCTTTCTGGACAATTTTTGAGAAGGCGATTTGGAGGCCACGAGGAAGATCTAAATCCAAAGCACGCTGAATGACCCAGGCAACGCCTCCCTTTCCGGATTGCGAATTGACTCGGATAACGGCTTCGTAAGTTCTACCAATATCTGCGGGGTCCAAAGGAAGGTAGGGGATTTGCCATTCGTCGTCATCGGTTGTGCGGGCCTGTTCACGGAGTTTGAAGCCCTTGCGAATTGCATCCTGGTGAGATCCAGAGAACGCACAGACGACTAACTGCCCACCGTATGGTGCCCTTGGGTGCACGGGGATCTTGTTGCAGTGCTCAACAACGTCAATAACATTGGTGATGTCCGAGAAATCAACATTGGGGTGAATTCCCTGGGTATACAAATTCAGCGCGAGCGTAACTAGGTCGACATTCCCCGTGCGCTCCCCATTTCCGAACAGACATCCCTCTACTCGATCCGCGCCAGCCATTTGCGCGAGCTCAGAGGCAGCAGTGGCGCAGCCACGATCGTTATGAGGATGCAGGGAAATACAAATCTTCTCCCGCTCACTAATGTGACGGCAGAAGTACTCAATCTGATCGGCATAAACATTTGGAGTAGACATCTCTACTGTCGCAGGAAGGTTAAAGATAATCGGGTTCTCCTTCGTCGGCTCCCACGCCGCCTTAACAGCCTCGCAAATCTCAATGGCGAACTCCAGGCTGCTATCCGAGAATGTCTCTGGTGAGAACTCATACGCCCACTCAGTTCCGTGAGCATCCTTGTTATCCTTCGTCAAACTTCTCACCAGCTTCGTTGACCTTACCGCCAACTCTACAGATTGCTCCTTCGTCATTCCGAAAACGATTCTCTGGAAGCACTCGGATGTGGCTAAGTAGAGATGTATGATCGCCTTATTAGCGCCCTTCATGGACTCAATCGTCCGTCGGATGAAGTCCTCACGACACGGTGAGAGAACTTGAAGCCAAACATCGCCGGGTACCGCACCGGGGGTTTCGACCAAGCGACGAGTAAAGTCAAAGTCGGTTTGCGAAGCTGAGGGGAAGGAGACCTCAATTTCTTTGTAGCCAATGTCAGTCAGCATTTTAAAGTACTGCCATTTTTGGTCTCCGTCCTGTTGAAGAGAAAGCTTGTTAACATCATTTCCTGCAATTAGGGGAGCGAGGAAGAGGCAAATGGAACTCCACCATAGGATCGATCAAGCTCTGGTTTCCGTCTCGCAAATCGGTCGACAGCCATCGTGGAGCCTTGTCGAGGGTTTTTGAGGGCCATTGACGGTCCGGCAAGTCTATAGGTTTGAAAGCTTTATATTTCGTGGAGGGATCCTTGAGCCTGGAAACATGTCCGTTAGTCCGGGGTAAAAGAGAAAAAGAACATCCCCCAAAGCATGAAAGAAAATTTTCTCACATAGGCATCTTTGAAACAATCCCGAGAATTTCTTGTCCCGTTCGTATCTGGCGGAAGTTTTCGAAAGCTAGTATGCCTGGAACAAAATTTGTTAATTTTAGGGAGAAGGTGAACGAAAGTTTGGTCTCTCTTAAATAAAGAAAAATGATCACTTTGAGGTTCGGTGGGTAGTTGTCTCAGGTAATTTAATTTAAACTTTTTTTTTCCTTTCCTTTCTCCCACAGTTGTATGCACCGTGTGACTCATCAAGTAGTCCACCTTAGCCGCTCGATCTTGCCCCCTAACAAGCCTACACACGGAGGCTTTCGATACGTGGAACACTGTTCAAGGGTCTTTGGTATTGCCGCCTTCTTGTTATGTATGGTACTGTACTTCCGGCTTTAAGGCGTCGGAAGATTCAGATTTCGAGGGCCAGTTTATGACGTAAGTGTGTGTGTCAACCACTTCATCCCCGCTCACTCGGCGTGAAGGTGCTTTGAGACCGCAGAACCCCCTGGCAGACTAACTTACCGGCGTCGAATAAGCTCAATTGATTTATTAAGCAATCCCTAGGCTACAGTTGGGCCAAAGGAATAAACCACAATTAGCTGCTCCACAGTCAGAGGGCTACCATGCTCTCAAAGCGAATCCCCTATAATCGATAAGCAGGCGGGCTCTCATTATTGCCAAGCACATCTCGACCAACTTCTATTGTATCCTCAGACGGAAAACACACTAGTAAGCGTCAATTCCAGCAACAGCTGCCTCACCAGTCGGAATATCCTCTCCCTAAACGCCTTTTCAAACAACAGAGTGCAACCTCCAGTGGGTCACCCACGGAAGGCTGCTCAATGAAAATAGATCTCGAATATTCCATCAACCGGCCAGGCACTCGCTGGATATGCCGCTCGTTTGCAAGCGAAGCCCACAATTGCTTGCACGCCGAAGGCTGACAAAACGATCGGTACCGCATTGGAATGCAGAGAATTTTTTGTATACCCGACCTGATTCTGCGGTACCACCACCCGCACTCGTGCCCAACTTCGAGTATTCAGAGGTTGTCCGGGTATCCGACTGGAAGGGCATACAAAGAGACGGGGTGCGTTGTAGTGGGGGTATGCCTGGTGCTTGGGTTTGTGCCGTAGATCTGACATATCTATCCCAATGCGCCGGTACTGGGAACGGGAGCTTTGGGTTTCGTGGGTGGAGGTTTTGGTGGGTATTTTATGCTAGTTAGGAGCGCTATGGGAGGAATGAAATGTGGGGCTACTAAATATGCTAGTTGAAGATAGTGCTATTATCTTAGCTACAGGAGCTTTGGTTAGCACCTTGCTTTGCTCACGGACTGTATCTTGTTGGTGGGACCAGAGCTACTGTATTAACTCGAATAAGAGAGCGGTGTGCTATGTAGTCAAGAATTCCCTACCTTGGAGAAGGGGCGGAAAACACAGCAAAAAAAGGGGGTGAAAAAACAAAAAAATACCAGACCTTACCAGAGGGGGCAACTCCAACGACATAGCACACCGCTCTTATTCGAGTTAATACGGTATAAGGGGAATTAGCTATGAGGGAAAGAGAACTCATACTCGAGCGGATTCTTTAGCTACTTTCCTCCTCTCATGATTTATGCTATCTATCGTGAACACACGGCCTATCCTCTATAGACCTTTATAAAAATGAGAGGTTACATAAATTGGAAAAGAGGATCTAGTTAAAACATTTTTGTTTATACAAGGGGTACTGTAAATATAACACAGCCACGAACGCCAGTATCTATGTCCTTATGACGTATCAAATAGAGTGCGTGGAAGAAAGGAAGTCCGCAAATGCCACACATCTAGATTACTATTGCCGCCTGCTGCGGCTCCTGTTTCGGAACAGCTTTCGAGTGGGCCCCAACCCCTCTTTCCTTCCGTTTCTTTCCTCGATGCTTGATGGAGCCTCCCCCTCCGGCGGCTTCGACCGTTGATGAAGACTTAGCCTTCTGTATGACCCTGGAGCCTACATTTTCAGCAACCTTCTCTTCCATCCTTGGCGTTGGCGGTTCGTAGGGGATCTCCAAGATTTCGCAGACCTGCCGGGCAGTCTTGGACCTCGATATTAGAGGGTATAGATCTGTCTTTCCGGGTATAATCTGCAGTAGGCAGAACTTGATATTCGGAAAGTGATTATCTACCCTCACAGCTGTCCTCATATACTCCTTGGCAACATCTAACCACGGAAGTCTCTCTCCCGGAAGAAAAACAGATGGATTTGTTTCCGCTGCGCGAGCAATCATGCATCCATCCACGCCGTGCTCTTCGATAAGCTCCTCAGCATGCGCTCGGGATTTAACATCACCATTTGCAAAACATTCGATCCCAGCTTCGTGACAAACACTAGCAATCTCGGAGAGAACGTCTCTAATTGCTGGTTCGCGAGGGCGCATAGGAATAGTCCGACAGTGGACAGTTACTCGGGATATACCAGTCGTGCAAAGCCGTTGTACTAGACCGATGGTGTCCGAGTGTGGCTCCAGGAGGCGAATCTTGACTGAAATAGGGACGGAATTAGGTACCCCCACTTCTGTGACGAGCGAGGTGAGGATATCGACAAGCCTATCCGGGTTCCTAAGTAGGGCAGCGCCCATCCCGGAGTGAATACTAAAATGCTACAGCAAATGAGTACGGTTCTGGCTCACAATTCAAGAATACGTACCTTCGGGCATCCAGAGTTAACGTCTATTCCAGCCACATCGCCCACAACGATCTTCGCAGCCTCAACCGCTAGCTCTGGTGATGCAGTACCAAGCTGAAATATCAATTTCCCAGACTCCACCGTCGGGTAGGTTCTGAAAATGACCTTCTCATCATATTGTCCCCCTGTCTGCGGTTTAACAAAGTCGATACAGTTGATTTTTGAATTCACCACTCGTTGAGCTCCAATAATCCCTTTATCCACCGTCTCAGGGCCTATAAAAGTTAGAACTCTTCCCTCAAGGCTTAGGGGATCCGAAGAAGCTGTACCCCATACTAAATCTGCACCGTACTTAAGGGCTAAGAGGCGGGTTGGAAGCTCCCCAGTCCGGACCATCGGGGCTAGAACACATTTCCCAGCCATGATTTTCGAGTTGAGAGGAGAACCGGCCAATATCATGAGAGGTCGGGAGGAGGTTTTTGTGTAGATGTTTAGGAGGCGCATCACATTACGTCCATAGGTGGCGACAGCACAAGACGTTCGTTGGAAGAGAGAAATCTTTTCTAGGTGGGGTTCAACCTCCTTATCCGTCTGCGCAGGAGTCATCTTACATTGTCTTGTCTTATCTTATCTTATCTGATCCATCTACTAGGAAATTTGTGATGTTTTCGGACGCTTACGGTACCGAGTAGACTCTAAAGATAGGTATCATATCATAATATGTAGGTCCTAACAAATGCCGGGGTAGGGGGACACTCTATAATTGCTAAGGGTGCGTCTGGCGGTCGTTGCTTTGAAATAGTGCAATAATCTCAAAACACAAGTTGCAACCGGATACTAGAGTTTTCTCAAGTTAGCATAATCTGGCCAAATGAAAGTCACAGTG
>Ga0307513_10001382_pt1 | contig 34939 bp, 26 predicted proteins | sample 15_EM_MG_FD_202174 | JGI IMG/M metagenome (GOLD analysis project Ga0307513, IMG submission 202174) | Populus trichocarpa ectomycorrhiza microbial communities from riparian zone in the Pacific Northwest, United States - 15_EM | ecosystem: Host-associated > Plants > Roots > Unclassified | place... | reverse complement strand
GAGATGAAGCCAGACGATGGCACAGAAAGGGGGGGAGGCCCATCCCCGGGGGGGAGAGCCTCTTTATGGCCACAAACGCGGCCTGGGCTTTCGCCAACCTCTTGGTGAAATGTGGGGTTGTCGAGATCGATGGGGTAAACCAGTACCCGAGCCATCGGACCTCATCCTTGGGATGGAAAACTGACCCATCCAGATGGATCACGGAACGGGAAAGGGGGCCCCTGTCCCTCTTGGTCCGCCAGTGGATAAGTTCAGTCTTGGGAATGGAAAAGCCGACACCCAGGCGGGCACCTTTAGCCTTCAGCACCGCGTAGTGTTTCTGTAGTAGTTGTATGTTTTGGCGGTAGGACGCCGATGAAACCGTAAGACCGAAGTCGTCAACGTAAGAGAGGGTGAGGCCCTGGGGGATCTCAGAGTGAAGACGGGAGACGTAAATGACGAAGAGGAGGGGGGAGACCGGGGACCCCGAAACAGGGGGCGATGCCCCCCCCCTTATATAGAAGGAATCCTAGCACAGCCTTTGCCGCCCGACTCGTACCCCAGTATGAGTCACATATCCGCGTAACCAAGGGAACACTACAATTTTGTCGTAAACCTTACAAAGGAAATCCCTCATAGCAACCCTGTAACAAAAGAAAGAACACCAAAGTTATCCCAACACGTATCTTATCAGGGGACCGTGAGAATTATACTCGTTCGAAAAGTTCTGCAAAGGCTCCGCGAATACTGAACGGCTATTTCCTTGGAGAAACGCGGGTTTCAAGTAAAAAAGGTGGGCTTTTTGGGTTATGTTGTAGCAACGGATGGGGTAACAATGAATGAGAAAAAGGTGGAATCTGTGAAGGCTTGGAGAACTCCATCCTCAGTTATGGATGTTCAGATTTTTATCGGGTTTGCCAACTTTTACCGACGATTCATTAAGAACTTCTCAGCTATCTGTGCTCCGATAACCAATCTGTTAAAAGGAGACCCCAAGAAATTCTTTTGGGGAAAAGAACAACAAGTGGCATTCAATGACCTCAAACGCAGCTTCATATCAGCACCAATTCTATGTCATTTCTATCCAGGACACGACACGGTTGTGGAAACAGATGCCAGCGATTACCCTCCAGAATGTACCTTGTGGCAGTTTCATAGAAAAAGACTTCACACTGTTGCCTTGCATTCCTGAAAGCTTAGCCCAGCTGAGCGCAGCTACGACATCCATGACAAAGAATTATTGGCTATCCTCGTTGCCTTCATGGAATGGAAACATTACTTAGAAGGAACGGAAAAACCAATAACCGTCTATACCGATTATCAGAACCTACAATATTTCCTTACAACAAAAGCCTGGATGCATAGACAAATTCAATGGGCACAGAAATTGTGAGGCTTCAACTTTAAAATTATCTACCGACGAGGCACCAAAGGAGGCAAGCCCGACGCTTTAAGCAGGCGGCCAGAGTACTGTACTGAAGAGGGAGCTACGCATCTCGAACAACAAATTTTAAAACGTCAGCTCTTCAGAAAATTCTAAATCGCCATTGTGTGGGGCACAGATTCCGAACAGCTCCAACAGGAATTGCCTCATGTGGAAAAGGAAATGAGTATTCGGATTCAAAGGCTGAATGAGAAAGCAGCAATCCAAACCAAAGGATCAAAGCTTGCAGCAGGACAAGACCTCTACAGCATCGAAGATATACCTATCCCAGCCTGCAGCCGAGTACTAGTAAAAATTGGCTTAGAGGTCCCAGTACCAAAAGGAACCTACGGTTGCATAGCACCAGGGAGTGGCTTAGCAACCAAAGGTATCACTTTAGATACGGGAGTTATTGATGCAGATTACAGAGGCGGAGTCAAAGTCCTACCCGTTAATCATGGGAAGTTAGATCACGAGGTTAAGATAGGAGAACACATAGTGCAGTTGGTCGTGAAAAGAATTGATGATGAGAATTGGATGGAGGTTGATGAATTGGATGAGACTGAGAGAGCAGCAAAGGGTTTCAGCAGCACTGGAACAGGGTTGGAGTTGAAAGAAACTCAACCAACGATATGCTTCCTTCAAGCAGATGGCCACCACCAATTCTATGATTTCTCCGATATTAACCAACACTCAATCCTACGCAAAGGGCAAGTGTTATTATCGAATGCCATTATCGCCAAAGCAAATCTGAAAGGATTTGAAGCTAACCTTTTGGCTAAAGTTTGCGAAATGGCAGAGAAAGATCTGGGTTGGATGCAACGCAAGAAACAGTTGGAATCCTTGAAGGAAAAAGGAAAGGAATTGTCTAAGCAATGGTCGGTATCCGATGGCCTCCTCTGCTACACAGACTGGCTATTTATCCCTGCAAATGAAGACCTCCAAACACTTATCGCTAAGAGATGTCACGACTCCCAAGTGGCAGGTCACTTCGGACAAGAAAAAACTCTGGAAATTATTACACAAAATTTCTGCTGGAAGGGATTAACTGACTGGGTACATGATTACGTTCATTCATGTACTGCCTGCCAACAAGCAAAAGCTACAGGACATGCATGATTCAGGTTACTTAATCCACTACAAGTACTCTATGCCGCATGGGCTTTAACCTCAGTAGACTTCATTACACAGTTACTGAAATCAGCAGGATATGCCTGTAACATGTGTACATGTTCCGGTGACGGTACACAGGAGCGGGCAGTGCAGGATATGCCTGTAATATGTGTACATGTTCCGGTAACGGTACACACGAGCGGGCAGTGCAGGATATGCCTGTAACATGTGTACATGTTCTGGTAATGGTACATAGGAGCGGGCAGTGCAGGATCTCCTATGTTTAGTTGATTTATATTTGGTTTATTTGATTTGATTTCAGCTCCGCCACTGTCTCTGAGTCAGATAGGCTATGCTATCGTATTGCTATGTTTAGTTTGCTTTGTTGGAAGTTTATATTTAGGATTCCTGGTATGGAATGGTCATGTAACACTAGCGAAGGCTCAGCATTGTTTGTTTGTTTCTTTCTTTCGTCTTCCAGGACTACAGGATTCCGGTATGTGCGCAGCTACTGGTAATGATCGTAATTGCAGGAAGGCTATTGCTCTTGGGTTTTGTATTTAAACCAGTCTCCTGGCTAGCAGGAGACAGCAGACTTCGACAGACCTTCAGTCTAAGAATACACTTGGTTGAACGGCAATCCCTGAGTCCCTGAGTTCAACTTATCCTTCAACTATTATCCTTCTAGCTACCGGTCCCTTGAAGCCTCCCTTAGCTCCAGCGCTAGCAGGTCTATCGCCGGTCCTATTGTATTTTCGTTAGACAGGAATAAACCTGTTACAATGCCCACATCATGGTTGTGGTAGACCGTTTCACAAAAATGGCCCACTTTATCGGATTAGAAGAAAAAGCGACTGCAAGAAATGTGGCAGAATCCTTCCTTAAGGAAGTATGGAAACTTCACAGCTTACCTGCAAAAATCATTTCAGATATGGATGCAAAGTTTGCTGGAGAATTTTGAGAATCATTGTGCAAAACACTTGGCATCAAGCAAAAAATGTCGACAGCGTACCACCCTCAAACCGATGGCCAAATGGAATGAGTTAACCAAGTACTGGGAGACTACCTCCATATATTTGTCAACTACGATCAAGACGACTGGTACCATCTTCTACCAGTAGCTGAGTTTGCTTATAACAACTCAGTAACCACCGCACATAACCTGACTTCTTTCTTCGCAAACCATGACTATCATCCTCAAACTGAATGGCTGAAGGAATGTGAAGCGCGAAATCCAGGAGGAACCTTTACGCTCACTCGATGCAAACGATACATCAACAAGCGACACAATCTCTGGACAAGACGAAGGAAGCCATGGGACATTATTATGACCGGAAGGTTAAGCAATAACCTTACTTCAAAATAGGCGATATGGGTATGCTCAATGCCAAGAATATCTGCACTACAAGCCCATCCAAGAAATTAGCCCTTATACTATATGGCCTCTTCAAAATCCTGGAACAACGAGAAGATCTCGCGTACAAACTCGAATTATCGGAAGGTTGGAAAATTCACCCAGTATTCAATGTATCGCTATTCAAGCCCTATCGAATATCTATTCGACCGGCCCGAGAACAACCACCCACGGAACCTGACGAGATCGATGGTGATGTTGAATGCGATGTGGAAAAAATCATTAAGAGTGAAATAATCTCTTATGATAGCAGAGTCCGTGGCAGGACCAGGACATTGGAAGAACCCCGCTACTTCGTGATGTGGAGAGGGTGTACAGAAGATTAGAACACCTGGGTAGTGTTCGTTACGGGGCCGGGCGGGGCGGATTTTCACTCGCCAGACCCCGCCCTTACACGGGGCCGGGGGGGGGTATATTTCGGGTAATCCCCGCCCTGCCCCCGTCAGGGGCCCACCCGTACTCATTCCCTGGACGGGGCCCCGTTTGTTACTACCTATTTTTAATAGGGACCCGTCTGGGGTATGGGTGGGGCAGGGGACCTGAGCGGGGACAGGGGCAGGGAATGCCGAAAAAGACACCCCAGCCCAGTCCGTTGAGTGGGGCGGGGCGGGGAAAAGGGCTGGGGGCCCGCGTTTTTTGAGGCCCCGCCCGCCCCGTAACGAACTCTACACCTGGGAACCATCTGAGCACTTAGAACGGACACAGGAATTGGTAGAAGATTTTCATAGAGAAAATCCGGATATGCCAAGATTGTGCTACGTAGTATTATATGCAAAGGTTTTCCTCCCATGGCCAAGCAAACGCCGAAGGTTTTTCACCCTACCTTGTAGAGTAACAAATAAATTTAATGTTCATTATGTATTACTTCGCATCTATTATTATATAAGAGATTTGAGGACAAACCCTTATGAGGCGGGAGCTAATATTACCCTAGGAGGAATAGCTTACCTAATAATCAAGAGTGAGGTATATGGCTTCATAGAATGACCATATATCCAAACCTATGCTCCCGAAGTTATGAGCTTCCAGGAGGCATCAGGAAGACGACTCGGACTACTGGAAGGGAGCACATTTCGCGATCTGTTTAACTGATTGGGACGATGTTTAGCGAATACTACTCCTCTCATTTTCTAGTTGCTTATGCGTTAGCTGTATGATGCTTTGATAGCTGGATATCGGAACTTATCACTCCATATTCCATATTACTATTGGTATGTAGGCATTTGGGCCGCATATTCATTTATAGTCTATTATGACGAAGAGATCGAAGCCTGTCTACTGGTGGAGTGGGGACATCCTCATATGAAATCGCAGTTCCGGACATTCTCTGAGTCGAGCTGGGCCCGTTTTCAGTGTCAAATGGTGTTCGCACTTTGTTCTGACGAACTGAATTGTTAAGAAGATACTTCTTAACTAGAGAGGTTGAAGTAGCATGAACATTAGTATAAATAGAGGACTCTCTCCCGGCCGTTGAAGAATTATCAAGCAACGGAGAAGAGATCTTAACAATATATCAAGTTAATGGAGTTATATTCTAACTCTTTGATATTTGACTACACTTTATTACTTTACCTTTACCAAACGATTACCTACGAGCCTTCCTAACTATTAATCCGTTGTCTCGAATATCCTCAGCTTAGTTAGTTCGGAATCCTACCCTGTTAGCTACACCGTAACACCTCCATATCTATGGACTTCATTGTGGGGCTACCCAAATCAGAAGGGTAGACGAAAATATGGGTCATCATGGACAGGTTCTCCAAGATGGCATATTTCATCCCCTTCAAGACAGAAGAGCGCATCAAGGAACTGGCTCTAAGCTTCCTGAACGAAATCTGGCACCTTCATGGGCTGCTAGAAACAATTATCCCTGACCGAGATACCCGGTTTACATCCAAGTTTTGGATGAGCCTAATGCAACTATTGCTAGTCAAGTTAAATTTTTCCACCGCATTCCTCCAGAAACCGATGGCCAAACTGAGTGGGTCAATCAGACACTAGAACAGTACCTAAGCAGTTACTATTCGTATCAGCAGGATGATTGGGTGTCGCTACTCCAGTTTGCTGAGCACGCCTATAACAATTCGCCATCGTAATCCGCTAAGGCTAGTCCTTTTGAAATCAATTACGGATTCACCCCTCAGACACAATAGTCAGGGATGGTGTCAGAGAATCAAGGGATACACCCAGACAGTGAGCTCATGGTGAAGGATTGTGAAGGAACGTTGCAAGAGATCTGAGAGACATTACAACCGTCACAAGACAAATGAAATCGGATGATCAAAAACGACAGCCTGCTCCTGAATATGTCACACTAGAGAATGTCAGCCAGGGCAGAGCAAAGAAAGCAGACCGCGTAATGTTGAATAGAAAAAACATTCACACAAAGAGGCCTATGGAAAAGCTGGACCATAAAATGTTTTGACCGTTTGTGGTCAAGTGGAAAATTGGATCCAGAGCCTATGAGTTAGAATTGCCCGCCCGATGGACAATCCATCCAGTGTTTAATGTCGGGTTGTTGAAGCCTTACCGCGAGGATTCTATCGGAAGACGTGAGTTGGCGATGCCGGCACCAGACATTGTAGATAGTGAGCCCAGTTATGTTGTCGCCGAGGTGGTAGACAGTCGGTGGTATGGAAATCCTAAGTCAAAGATTCCTTACCCCTTTGGGCAATATTTAGTTGTTTGGGACGGGTATGGACCAGAGGAAAATTCCTGGGAACCATTCGAGATGTCTTAGATCGTACTGAACAATGATTTTTGAAAAGTCCAATCTGATGATCTGATAACATGACCAATAAATTCTCAAATGTACCCTATAGTGGTATTACTATCAGAACTGGTTTTGTCAATACTCTAAATTGTCTAATGAAGGAATTGCCTACCGTAATTAACTGTACAAACTGAAGTATTAAATCATATGCTAAGATGTGGATTTAAGATGAGTCATGTCAAGTTAGATGATATCCTTTCATACTATCATTTTCAAACACTTTTGTACTAATTAAAAAAAACATTGACATCATATTATACTTCTTCTTCCTGCTTATTTGCTAACCTGTTCTCTACTACTTCAGGACTCTTCTCCGTAACCATACAACTCTCTACAAAGGTTTTTCCCTCTCCAGTTACTGACATTTAGCAATTCTTTGGACTAGGAAATCTGTATCTATCCTCCTAATAGATATTTCACTATCAGCACTGCCATTAACCAAATATGCTAATCCAACAACCTGCAACAATTACTGAACCACTTGTATCTTCTTCCATAACAATCCTATCTAAGTCTTTCCAACTACCCAAGTGATGACAATATGCCACCACCTCAATTTACTCCTTGTCAGCTTCATGTTTGTCACTCTATGTCAAATATCCATCTTCTTCTTATTTATCCAATCAAGTAATGTATCTGAATTCTTCTCATAGAACAACTTGAAGGTAATTTAGTATCCAGATACAGAAGAAAAACAAGCTGTAAGTCAGATGCCTGTATCCCTTTCTTATCTTTAAACTGTTTTTAAAAAGATCATTAATAGCTAAATCAAAAAGTTGCACAAGCCATTACCACCTTGGGGTATGACACTTCAAATAATATTATTGATACTTAATATATGCAACTTGAAGACTTCATCTATGTTATGTACAGCCAACAGATTAATAGCTAAAGCTGTTGACCCACTTTCAAGTATTGGAACAAACTGGTTATTGAGCTATATAACAACATATTCTCAGCTGATATATATGGTCAGGTTGCATTTAACTAAAACCCAACTGTGGTACCTATTTCTTTCTTCAGTTATACTAGGTCCTACTCGCTTTCCTGGAAAAGGCTTTATGTATAAATATAAGGTATACCATCAGCACACACTATAAGTTGTATTGTTTCTTGTCATATGTCCCATTTTGATATATCATTTGCCTGAATCTCAACATATCTTTTCACCAATAAAATTGTAGGTTTGCACTTCAAAATAGTTACAGGGTAGAGGAGTTTGTTCAATCTTCCAGATAGTATGCAATTAGTATCTCTCTATTTGATCTGGTAATATCCCTCAACTTAACTTATCATTACTTCTATTAGATAAGTTTTTATATTTAAGATTCATTCAGTTCTGAATACAATTTCCCAACTGATCTGGAACTCTGCTAGCCTATTAGTTCCAAAGTATAAATTAATACCATCTACTTGTAAGAACTTCTACAACAACCGATTCGTAAACGTAAAAAGGGTTACCCCCTCCCTCTCCCTTTTTTAAAAATATTCTCACTTACCTAAACTACTCTCTCACAAGTAGTCTTCATCAAGCTCTCCTTTGTCAAATTCCTTATACAACCCCAAGCTCAACTTTAACCACTTCCTAACCTTTCTCCATCTGACAAATTCTCTTTGCCGCTTTCTTACATAAATCTACATTCCTTGTGTTATAGCCTTTTTCCACTCTGAAAGATTTACTCCAAGAATTTGGTAGTAGTCTGCCACTTTTATCGGGTGATCTATAGGCTTCTGTTAAGTTAGTCTATAAGGTATTCTTGTACAACACAACCAAGTCAAGACATCTAGCTTCTGGCTAATTATTTTGGATTAGTATAGATTATCAGCAAATGAGGGAGTTTTCTGAAAGATTTCAGTAAGTGGCATTTTCTTTAGTTTTTTTTTCTTTTTTCTTTTCTTACAACTGTGTAAAAGTTATTTCGCTAGGGGAGGCTCTAGTATTAGCTGACCTTGATTTGTATAGATATTTTTCACTTGTGTTTAGCTGGCATTGCTAATAATTGAAATATTTACAAATATTTAAATCAAACAATATTAAGTTTATTGTTTATTTAAATTCTTAAGTTACTTTGTAGTTAACTTAATAGTTGAATAAAATTTAGTTAAGGAATTCCAAACTTCTAATTTTACATCTTAGAGATTTTCCCTGCCTTTATTTCCTCAGACAACTTAAATCCACCTCTTAGTACATCGTTCTTTTGTTTATACTTTATAAAGAAAAACAGAATTAATAGAAAATAGACTCAGGTAGGGAGATAAGTTTATTAGATAGAGTTGTATTCAGATAATTGTGTATTGAGTATGTTAATATAATATTCTCTCAAATTTGTTTTTATATTATACTATAACTCTGGGCCAGATAAGTTGAATACTAACTGTACTATTTGTAAGAAAACCGGAAATACTGTGCTACAGAATACTCAAGTATTATTATAAATAAAATCTCTGAATGAAATATTAGAGGAGAGTTGTGTTTGCTAATAAAATAATCTTTTATAGCAATTGAATATTATTATATCTGAAAAGTCCGATTTTGCACTTCTTTCAGGTCATATAACTCTTCTGACTTGTAAATACTCTACATTTAACAGAAGCTAACCTCATTACCTTCCACATAGGTCTAGCTTTACAACTTTTTTTAATATGTAATCTATTGAGCTATTATGAAACATCTAACTGTTTTAGACTAGAACTGTAATTGTATGATTTCAGAATCTGAGCACCAAGCTTAATGTAAGTTTTGTGCAATAACCATTAAATCTACAATCATCCAGATATTATAAACATAGTAATTTACAATTTTTTTTGATTAATCCTTTCCAATTTTTCGTATAATTATATTATTAATAATCGTTTAGTGAGCTTGAAAAATTGCTCCTTAATCTAAGTTTATTTTTTATGAATCATTTACTAAGTAGATAAGTTATTTGTTTTGTTTCACAAACATGGAGTATTTCCAACATAAATAGATAACAAAATTGTTTAATTGCTGGCTGAAAGCCAATCCCAACTGCTTTAGTTTAAATAATATATTTCTGGAATGCGGGATAAAATATATACATGTAAGATAAAGGAATAAAAAGAGAAAAAACTTTTGACTAAAATATACAAGAAAATTATAATAGTGAGAAAAGTTAAATAAGAATACAAAAGGAGATTTAAGATCATAAGTAGGCTTTTACAATTGACTAAACCTATTATTAATATACAGGAATAAATTTATCTTTTACCATGAAGCAGATATGACTGGCGAGAGATTATATGAACTAACATAGAGGATTGAGATAGCCAAATACCAGTAGAGTGATATTTGAATTCGGTAAGTTTTAGCTTTGGGTAAGTGAGTTGGTTGGGCTCAACAAGGTAGATGAAGCAGCTCTGTCAAGCAGACAGAGTTTCTTATATAATGGATTCTTAAGATTTGTAGGCAGTATGGCAGCAAAGATTTTCTACAGGAACATATAGAAGAAGTCTGTCATAGTGAAGCTATCTCGCAGGGCAGACCTATAGAGGGTGTCATCTTTACAGTAAGGGTATTTCCTGATTTTATATTACAGTAAAAACTCTACTAAAATAAGCGCAAGAATCTATTTCCTAAAGTATAATATGCATGTATGATTTATATTATATAATTACTACAGATAATCGAAGCATGATGAATGAGTTTTCTAGGCCATACTTTAGGGTGCTTGCCAGGACTTTCCTGTATTTTACAAATAGGTTCAGGGATTTAACAAAAAAAAGAATGCAGGGATGACGAAGGCCTCCAGGTCTGGAGGGGGGGGGGGGCTGCTAGTTGGAAGGCACTGCTATGCAGGCCTTGGTAAACTTCCATGACAGGTACCCATCAAAACGTAGAGACCATAGGATTATTGATATACCTACTACGCGTGGAAGGAAAAGACGACGCTAAGATCTGCGGACAGATCTAGAGAAGAGGGGAGTGGTGTAACGACCCTACAGATAGGTAGCTATAGTGGACTAGACTCAAGCCCGTATGGTATACCAAGTGGTAACAATATTGAGGATAGGCCAGTATACTTAGTATACTACCGGGAGACATAAGTTGGTACAAGTGTCTACAAAGTGACGTGGTGACATAGGGTTAGACAGGGTAACCTAGGTAGGCCAAAGTTACCCTACTAGGCAGGGTAACCTTCGGAGAACATGTTCGTGTAAAGTTAAGGAAATATAGTAAACGTTGCACTGGTCTCCGGGGTAATATTAGGTGTGGTGGCGCGCACTCCCGAAGAGAATAAAGGCAGAATAGGGTGAAGTTACCCTACCTTGGAAACATGATTACCCTACCTTAGGGGCGCAGTTACCCTACTGAGGTACTCCAGTTACCCTACCTTCACCGACATAGTCATCTGCGGACTTAGGGGGAAGTTATCCCACCATAGTAGGGCTCTTAGATGTTCATAGGGCAGCTTCGTATTGTACGAAACGGGCTACTGACGGCGCAGGAGTGGTCCGAACCTCCTGTAACTTTCAAGGGATATTCCTAACACCCCCCTGCGGCCCCAGCGTTGGTACGGCGCGACAGTACTGTACGGCTGTGTAGTGGTGTGCTTCCTAGTAAAGTGAGATCCATAGGAATACTCCCACAACACGGTATGAGTTGTGGCCGTCCAACCAACCAGAAGCTGTTTGCAGGATATATAAGGGGTGTGAGGGTGACAGCCTCCTGGGGCGCCACCTGGATAACACCTGGGAACCACCTACGGGCATACTTTGACCTCTGGGGAGTTGTATGGTTAACAGTAGAGGGCTTGGGGCTGACCGGGGAAGCTGCAAGGCTTCCGGGACAACCACCCCAAAGCCAGTCCCAGGCTACCCCATGAACTGTAGCATTATCATGGGTTATTAGTGGACTCTAGAGGTGTGAGTCTTGTCACGATTTAAGAGGGTCCCGCATGGTTGACTGTGGGTAGCGCCCATGTAGTCAGGCAGCAGGAGATTTCTTATCGTGGGAGCAGGCAGTCATGTTTAGAAGCTTAGTATAAGCCAAGTAGATTTGCCGATGGACTGAGTAGCTTGCATAGACGAAACCACCGCTGGGCCAGTGAGTCCCAATGGATATTATCTCTACGGTGGGCGTGTCGGTCGGCCACTCACATGCTACCGATAGGAAAGGGTTTTCGCTCATGCAGATGTAGTTGGAGAGACATCACCGGAAGCACTTCTTATTTGTGGAGATAGTTAATATCCGAGCGGTCCAACTCCCTCCGAGTGTTAGCCCACTCTAGGCGGGTGAGTTGGACAGCCCTGAGCTGAGCATGGTGCTCACGAAAGGTCAGAATGGTTGACGGGTGTCCTCTGGCTTTACATTATTCTACTTAACTAAAGCGAGAGACACCCTATTCTGAGAACCAACGATCCTCGAGAGAACTTATTGAGTGAAGCTTTCAGGCTTAACCATATTAAGTTTTACCGCCTGATTCTACTTTGAATTATCTTTATCTTTATTTTGATCATTACTTCTACTTTGAGTCTTCGGTGCGGTTGCAATCTTAGGATCTGTCTTCCTACAGAGTGCCCCCGTTACAGGCACACCCATTCTGATTTGCAATCGTGATTTGAGATCAGGTCTTGGCAGATTTAACTCCAATTATTACTACCAAATCTAAAAAAACGGAGCATTACTGTAGTAATAATTGGAGTTAAATCCGCCACGACCTGATCTCAAATCACGATTTCAAATCAGAATGGATGTGCCAAACACCCTCTTAGTACACTAGCGGTAGACATGAGTTTGTACAAGTGTCTACAAAGTAACTTGATGACATAGGATTAGATGGGGTAACCTAGGCAGGCCAAAGTTATCCTGCCAGGCAGGGTAACCTCCAGAGAGCATGTTAGCATAAAGTTAAGGGAAGATAGTAAACATTGCACAGGTCTCCGAGGCAACATTATATCTGGTCGCGCAGACTCCCGAAGGGCATAAACGCATTATAGGGTAAAGTTACCCTACCTTGGAAACATGATTACCCTACCATGGGGGCCCAGTTACCCTACTGAGCGACCCAAGTTACCCTACCTTCACCGACAAAGTCATCTGCGGACTCAGGGGAAAGTTATCCCCCTATAGTGGGGCTCATAGGTGTTCACAAGGCCGCTTCGTATTGTACGAAATGGGCTACTGACGGAGCAGGAGTGGTCCGAACCTCCTGTAACTTTCAGGGAATATTCCTAACACCCCCCTGCGGCCTAGGCGTTGGTACAGCGCGACAGCAATGTACGGCTGAGTAGTTGTGTGCTTTCTAGTAAAGTGAGATCTATGGGAACGCTCTCACAATACCGTATGAGTTGTGGCTGTCCACCCACCAGAAGCTGTTCGCAGGATATATAAGGGGTGTGAGGGTCACCGCCTGCTGGGGCGCCACCTGGATAACACCTGGGAACCACCTCCGGGCATACTTTGACCTCCGGGTAGTAGTATCATTAACAGTAGAGGGCTTGGGGCTGACCGGGGAAGCTGCAAGGCTTCCAGGACAACCACCCCAAAGCCAGTCCCAGGCTACCCCGTGAACTGTAGCATTACCATGGGTTATTAGTGGACACTAGAGGTGCCAGTCTTGTCAGGATTAAGAGGGTCCTGCATAGTTGGCTGTGGGTAGCGCCCATGCAGTCAAGGAGCAGCAGATTTCTTATCGTGGAAGCATGCAGTCCAGTTTAGAAGCTTAATATAGCCAAGTAGATTTGCCGAAGGACTGCATAGCTTTTATAGACGAAACCACCACTGGGCCAGTGAGTCCCAACGGATATTATCTCTACAGTTGGCATGTCGGTCGGCCACTAACATGCTACCTATAGGACATCGTTTTCACTCATGCAGATGTAGTTGGAGAGACATTACCGGAAGCACTTCCTATTTGTGGAGATAGTTAAATATCTGTGCAGTCCAACTGCCTCCAAGTGTTAGCTCGCTCTAGGCAGGTGAGTTGGACAGCTCTAAGCTGAGGGGTGTGCTCGCGAAAGGTCAGAATGGTTGATGAGTGTCGTCTGGCTTTACATTATTCTACTTAGCTACAGCGAGAGACACCCTATTCTGATAAACAACGATCCTCGAAAGAACTTATTGAGTGCAGCTTTCAGGATTAACAATATTAAGTTTTATCGTTTGATTCTACTTTGAAATATCTTTATCTTTTTGATCCTCACTTCAACTTTGAGTCTTTGGTGCGGTCGCAATCTTAGGCACCGTCTTCCTACAGAGTGCCCCCTTACAAGTAGAAGGTCTCCATGGCGGCCGTGCTGGGTGTCTTGTGAACAATAAGGGAATTATGGAAGTGCCAGTAGGGCGCAGGCTAAGAAAAGTGCAATGTATGATGTCAGCGGACGGGTGCAGACAGATCTAGGTCGCTAGAGGTAAGAGGGGATCTGGGAGGGCCACCGGATGCGCGCAGTTGGTAAGAGTCGGCAGGAGGCCTGTAGACGAGAAGATAAGGGGGCAGATACAACAGGAAGGTGCTGGGAGGGGGTGGGATCACAAGGAGAGTGTTGAACACTTTAGAGGGCAAGTGGGGCGTCCGGGCACACCAGACGCAAGCGATGAAAGGCAAAGATGGCTCGGGAGATCTAGAAGGACAGGAGGCAAAGAGCCGACTGTCTTCATCCCGACGCGAGCTCGATACGTCCTGTGAAAAAGGTTTTTTTGCTGATGAGGTTATCTCCCAGCCAGGTTCATAGCTTTGTTCAAAATCCAGTCAGTCTACATGCAGCAGGATACAGTCTATCACCTTGCCTGTATTCAGTTCATAAGCATGGAAGACTCCTGACATCCGTCGAATGTAAACTTTCATGTAACTGTTCAACTCATAGATGTTACCTGAGACATGACAAATGTGAATATCATCACAATCTTAGGCCTGGCGCATCTCAGACCAGAGAACACCCAACAGCCAGATCAATTTACACATCTTCAACAAGATCTATTAGGATCACAGAGCAAGCTTGTATAATAAAATATACTTAGTAGGAGACGTAGTCCAGACAGCCAGAGGCTACATCGCTCCCAGATGGCGATGTAACATCCCGGTCACGACTGAAGGATAAACCTGCATAATAGACAGGAATATTGAGATATAGATATAGAGCAATGGAAACATCTAAAAGCACAAAGGCAGGAATGACTTGGAGGGTAAGATCCGAGTCAGAGATAGCGTTCATTATAGGCCCTGTTTCTGACAAACAGAGTGTCAAGTGCCGGTTATTAACTGCAGATTAAAAAAGAAATCATCCAAATCAGACCAAAACTAAGTAAAGTACAGCTCTTTGCAGTTAGACAACTTCAGCAAGTCCTATTTCTGTCAATTCTTGTCCAATTTGGATAACATTTTCAGCCAGTTAGTCAGAATAACCTAGGTTATTTGTCCCTACTCCTCGGCAACGGGGCCATAACAAAGCCTAGTTGTGAGAGTAGCACAGTCAAGTTATTAGGACAAGCTCCGGAGGCAGAAGCAAAAAGAGGGTACCTTGGGGAGGCATCCAGATGCTGCCGACATGGTAGACAGGAAGAGGGATGTCAATATGTGAGATAAGGGGAGGGAGCAGAGCACGCGATGTGGGAAGGCAGTGCAATGGGGGTAAGTTCGAACATCACTTCAGGACATAATCAGCCTTGGGAATAGCGTTCGCAAGCTGGGAACGCAGAGGACGGAAAAACGACGTTGGATACATCCAGACGCAGCTACTGCCTCTCCCATACAAGATTAACTATTGCTGATATATCATACCCTCTTGGAGCAATCTATAGATTGCTGTGCAAATGTGGTAAAACCGCAAACTAAGTAGAGGCAGCTACTTTAAACCAGTACATCTTTGTAACGACCCTACAGATAGGTAGCTACAGTAGACTAGACTCAAGCCTGTATGGTATACCGTATGGTAACCATATTGAGGATAGGCCAGTATACTTAGTATACTACCGGTAGACATGAGTTGGTACAAGTGTCTACAAAGTGACTTGGTGATATAGGGTTAGACAGGGTAACCTAGGTAGGCCAATGTTACCCTACTAGGCAGGGTAACCTTCGGAGGGTATGTTCGCATAAAGATAAGGACACATAGTAAATATTGCAGGCGTCGCAGGCGCAACATTATATGTGGTCGCGTGGACTCCCGAAGGTAATAAAGGCATAACAGGGTGAAGTTACCCTACCTTAGTAACATGATTACCCTACCTTGGGGACCCAGTTACCCTACCTTCACCGACATAGTCATCTGCGGACTTAGGGGAAAGTTATCCCACTATAGTGGGGCTCTTAGATGTTCATAGAACTGCTTTGTATGGTACGAAACGGACTACTGACGGAGCAGGAGTGGCCGAACCTCCTGAAACTTTCAGGGAATATTCCTAACACCCCCCTGCGGCCCCAGCGTTGGTACGGTGCGACAGCACGGTACAGCTGGGTAGTTTTGTGCTTCTTAGTAAAGTGCGATCCCTAGGAACGCTCCCACAACCCCGTATGAGTTGTGGCCGTTCAACCGACCAGAAGCTGTTTGCAGGATATATAAGCAGTGTGAGGGTGACAGCCTCCTGGGGCGCCACCTGGATAACACCTGGGAACCACCTGCGGGCATACTTTGACCTCCGGGTAGTTGTATGGTTAACAGTAGAGAGCTTGGGGCTGACCGGGGAAGCTGCAAGGCTTCCAGGACAACCACCCCAAAGCCAGTCCCAGGCTACCCCGTGAACTGTAGCATTACCATGGGTTATTAGTGGACTCTAGAGGTGGGAGTCTTGTCACAATTTAAGAGGGTCCCGCATGGTTGGCTGTGCGTAGCGCCCATGCAGTCAGGTTTAGAAGCTTAGTATAGCCAAGTAGAAATGCCGATGGACTGCGTAGCTTGTATAGACGAAACCACCACTGCGCCAGTGAGTCTCAATGGAGATTATCTCTACGGTAGACATGTCGGTCGGCCACTGACATGCTACCGATAGGAAAGGGTTTCGCTCATACAAATGTAGTTGAAGAGACATCACCGGAAGCACTTCCTATTTGTGGAGATAGTTAATATCCGAGCGGTCCGACTGCCTCAGAGTGTTAGCTCACTTTAGGCAGGTGAGTTGGACAGCCCTGAGCTCAGCAGGGTACTCACGAAAGGTCAGAATAGTTGACGGGTGTCTTCTAGCTTTACATTATTCTACTTAACTAAAGCGAGAGACACCCTATTCTGAGAACCAACGATCCTCGAGAGAACTTATTGAGTGAAGCTTTCAGGCTTAACCATATTAAGTTTTACCGCTTGATTCTACTTTGAATTATCTTTATCTTTATTTTGATCCTTACTTCTACTTTCAGTCTTCTGTGCGGTCGCAATCTTAGGATCTGTCTTCCTACAGAGTGCCCCCGTTACAATCTTAATCACATCCAATAAAAGTTGTAATCTTGGCTGTCATAAAGGAATAAAATAAGAAAAGAAACACATCTCAGGAGCCAAGGCAGTTGTGTTGAACAATGGAGAGATTCTGTCTAGGACCCAATCCTAGGTGCCATAGAGTCTGGTTTTACAACATCCTACAGGACCAATCCTTCACGCCTGCTGGCGGCAGGTGATGGGCTGGCCTCCTGCTTGTGTGAACCCTTGGATGCTGCTCTCAACATGATCGACAGGGCAGTCGAAGTTGATCGGAAGGCTCTTGGGATCTCAGTGGCTAACGCAGCCCGATATACTTGAAACGGGGTAATAGAGCTTAGCCCCAGGGCAGCGAACATGAGGGGGCAGGACCCGGGCACTCAGCATAACTGATCTGGCCCAACCTCCCTGTTATCTGTGTCCACTACAGTTGTGGTTTCTTTAAGAGGAGGTTCTCATTCAGTAGGCGGGGAAGCGGGACATTCATGGGACTCTCTATGCGCAATGGAGTGGGAATTGTCATAGTTCCGACATTTTGCCCCCAAAGCCTGTCCTCAGTTCAGGATTGGCCTGAGATTCCCCCCTTTCAGGCATGTGGCGTTGGGACCACAATACTCAACCTTGATATTACAAGTTTAGCATATAGAACCATGAATGATATCTTATCAAGCAACACCTAGTCCTACAATAAGAATATAGAATGAAAATTCATAAACACAAATACATCATGATATTTTTGTAAGTGCTGAACACACTTGTATATTAAGACTTCAGCATGCTATAATTTATGCTACTGTAAAAACTTGAATAATTGAACCGTGTGCTATGAAGTCCAGAATTTCCTTCTCTGGAACGGGTGAAAAAAACACAGCAAAAACACACCCCCTTTCCCCCTTCCGTGACAGATAAAAAAACAAAAATTTCTTGACCTTACTCAGAGGAAAGTCCAACGACATAGCACACGGTTCAATTATTCAAGTTTCTACGGTACAAAGGTCGTTTTTATGCTATAAAAGTGAAGTGCTGAACAGGGCCTAAATCAAGTTTATTAGCAGACAACCCCATATTTACCGGTCACCTATTAGTTTTCAAAACTCTTTTAAACCCTAAATTATGCTGCTTTCCAACCGCTGTTCATAATGTCCTCACACTTTACCTTTCAAACAATATGCTGCCAAACACGGTTAACCTTACAAACTGCATTTTATAACGTATGCCTTACTAACCGCAATTTGTAAGGTGTTATCGTACCTGACAACAGTTGTCCTGCCCAACATCGCCTTAGTCATCCTTCCAGCCCCTTGGGTTTGACCCCCAATTTAGAATTGCCTGCTGTTTGCCGGGCCCCTCCAGGCTCGGCACCAGCGCCTCACCTCCATCCAAACAACCCTACCAGCAACAACCCTACATACGGGCCAAATCGCTTGAAGGAGAAATCACGTTCCGCTTCTCACCATCCACCAACCCTAAAACACCTCCCCCGGAAATCGTTTCGCCTTTCTATCATTTTTCTACCTTTTGTCCACAAAATTTCCCCGCCCTCTGTCTCTCTCCGCACAATACCTCACAGTGCTCTCTCCCGAACCCCCTCAGACTCCTCCTCAGACTCCTATACCAGGTTCCTACCCCCGTGATACCACGCCGAGCTATCACACTGTGTCTCCCATCTCCTTCTTTTCATCAGGAATACCCCAGTTTATATCAAATAATTTATCATGGCAAATGACGAGTACGATGTACGTTTTAACATCGTCTCCCTTTCTACTCCCTTGTTTTCTCAAGCTTACGAAATTTTTCTATTCCTAGTTTCTATTCAAAGGTACAACCCTAGAAAAAATCAACCTCCCATCCCTTAAGCACCCCATTACGATGCCCCACTCGCGACTAGCATCGCATAATATCTAGATCTTTTGACGATTCTGTGCAGCTTTTGCATCTGCCGCCCTATCATTCGTGATGATCTATTAACAATTTGCGATCTAGTTGTCCTGATTGGAGACTCCGGCGTTGGAAAGTCCAATCTTCTCAGTCGTTTCACGCGTAACGAATTTAACTTGGACTCTAAGTCTACTATCGGTGTTGAATTTGCCACTCGCTCTATCCAGGTCGATACCAAGACCATCAAAGCCCAAATTTGGGATACCGCCGGCCAAGAACGCTATCGTGCCATTACCTCTGCCTATTACCGGGGCGCTGTTGGGGCTCTGCTAGTCTACGATATCTCAAAGCAAATCACCTATGATAATGTTACTCGTTGGCTCAAGGAACTCAGAGACCATGCTGACAACAATATTGTGATCATGCTTGTTGGCAATAAAAGCGATTTGCGGCACTTGAGAGCTGTTCCGACCGAGGATGCAAAGAATTTTGCTGGTGGGTCTTGGGCTAGCTTTCACACGGAATAGCTTAGGATTATTCTGACACACTCTCTAGCCGAGAATCACCTTTCCTTTATCGAAACGTCCGCCCTCGACTCTACAAATGTTGAGCTTGCTTTTCAAACAATTTTAACAGGTATTTTATGTCGCACAACATTTACCACTTAAGCCAACAGAAGAAGAATCTTACCATGCTCTATTAGAAATTTACCGGATCGTCTCTAGCAAAGCTCTAGACGGAGGAGACCAGCATCAAGTCAGCCAACCTGGAAGCAGTCAACCCCTTCACATCACTCCCACAGCTGAAAACGCTACCAAGGATGGCAAGTGCTGCTGAGTTGTCACAACCTTCTTTGCATCGTTTCTTCAAGCAAAAAGGATTGGGAGGTGAAGGTGATGCAATACCGAGTGAGTGGCAGGTTGAAACTTGAAATTTACCTTCTGTTCTTTTCGCTTCTTTGTATGTACACTACAAACACCTGATTTGGATGAGTGTTCAAGGAGCTCGGGGCTTAGATTCTGCTGGGTCAAGGTACAGTCATGACGAAACATGAATGGATGGAAAACTGACTTTTGCTTACACCTTGGATTGTTGGGATTTCCTTATTTCTTTTCCCCTTCGACAAGACAGTTTGTTTTAACTTGCTTGTTCCTTGCACTGACTTATTCTAACCTCCCTGTCTAATCTTCTTAAGTCTCATTTTCCAGTATTTCTTGCGTTGTATCCTAACGATGTAATTGAGGGCAGTCTTGGTTATGACCTTATTCAGTAAGATACCCGGATGATCGAGTGCCGTATTCCCATGGGTTTAGTTGTAAATACCACACCTATATAAATTGACACTCAAGGCCTAAATATCTCAGAATGGCATCCGCAGTGTTTTCGCTCCATGCCTTTTTGTTTTCAAAGCATCCTCTACTCTATGTACCCTATCCTACTTTCTGCTAAGACTGCCGGGGAGTAAAACAAATGGCATTACCAAACCCAGGAAGCTACCCCTTTTAACCATCCCCTCCTCCCTCATTTGCGTCTCAACGACAGCTCTTAGAACCAGAACCCCACGCCTATCGTACAGCACAATCCACCATTTCTGAAACCTACCACTCTAAAACAACCAAACATACCAGAAAACCCCAACAACTGCCACCAAGAACAATACCCACGCCTTCCAACCCACCCCAGTCCTCTTCGCCATGCGCAACATACTATTCATCGTCCCCCTAAGCCGTATCCGTGTATTATCAAAAGAATCATTCATGCTCGCCATAAGCGTAGATGAAGACCTGACCTCATCGCCGATAGCCTCGGTTATCTATTCCTCCCCCCGCCGCCACCTCATATCAACACCTTCCCCTTCGATCGTGGGAAACAGAAGAGGGAAAAAAAGCATACCTCCTTCAACATTTTGACCTTCGCACTCAACCCTTCAACCTGTGCGTCGTTCTGCGACTCTAGCTCTTCCATTACAGAGGCACTGTACTGGCCCCTTGAGTTGGGCGTTGCAGGCCGGTACTGTGCCGTCCCCCTGGGGGGTACGCCGTCGCCATTTGGGCCGCCGAAGAGTTGCGCTCTCGCATCGCGTTGGTGGAGGTGAGAGCCGTAACGGTTGCTGTTAGTTCGTTAGTTAGCTTGTGAGAGTGAGGAGAAGGGAGAGGAGGAGAAGGCTGGAGATGGTTGACCGAGGGCGAGTGAATAGGGATGGGGATAGAGCAAGCAGTAACCTTGATGAAGACATCCTTTCTATCTCTCGATCTTCCCTGTAGGCAGGTAGTTTATCGAAGCTCACTCAATCCAACACACCACCGGCAAAAATGAAACGAAAAGAAAAGAAGGGAGGGAAAAAAAAACCCTTTCCGAAACTGATCGATTGACGGAGTTGAACGGGCCAGTAAACGGAGCCCGCGTGCTCTCGGCCTGTATGTTACCTCAGTCACGTGCCACCCGCCCGGGCTAGTTGGCCTCAAGCCACAGTTATTATAAGGCACTGGAATCCAATGCAAAACACCTTCTTCCTTATCGCGGGTTAGGTTGAGTCAAGTTAAGCGAAGTTGCCCCCCCTCCACAAGAAAATAACCTCCGTTAATGCTAAACTCATGTTCGCAATCCAAGCGAAACTTAAAATATATGATACCATAAAAAAATCATGCCCTGCCGTAACCGGCCCAAATCTACTTGTTTGGGGATCAGCCAATCCGTAGGTGCTTGTAAGGGGAAGACGGCGGGCGGGAGGGAGGGCGGGAGGACAGATTCCTGCAGAGAAATGATCCCGGTATCCGGATTTTGATCATTATTACTATTATTATTACTATTCCATCTATTTATCGGTAATCCACCCAATATTCCCCGCTTCTTCATCTCCCTATTGCAAGCCCGGTTTTGGTTTCTCCAGGTTTCGCAGTTTACGGTACGGGAACGGCGTGCGTCTGAGGCTTGGTTTTCCGGATGGATGGGTTTGTTTTGTCAGGGGGTTTTTTTCTTTTCTTCTGAAGCTTCGTCCCCCCTCCTAAGGTTTCCCGGGACGGGCCAAGGAAGGGATGAGGCGCGTAAAAAGAAGTAACAAGAAGAGGGGAAGCATGGGGCTGTTTGCGGCTTGTGGGCTCTGTTGCAATGATGCGGTACGCGATGCATTGCCCTATCCTAATACCGTGCTCTCACGTTACGTGCCTCTTTGTTGCTTGATGTGATGCTTGGAGGGGTTGGGGTGGTTGGATGATGGTTGTTTTTTTGTGGAGGAGGTCAAGGTTGGGAAATCTCGAAAGGGAAACCGTAAGAGTGGGACTCACTAATTGGGATAAAAAATGTCAATTCAAGAATACTGGGGTACCCCCGCTGCAGTTATGGCTTACTGGTAATTGGTTTTAGGCCCAATCATGTCGATACTACGAACCTGGTTCTTTTTTCTTCTTTTTGACCCAGGAACAAATAACTATCTTGTTTTGTTTCTTAAAATTCAACTCCATTGCCTGTTCGAGTCACTTTACTCGAGAGCATCCTTTGTTTGCACGAGCACTTCCAACAGTGCTATGGTATGACACAAGCCCAAGTACATTGATTGGTAGTAATTGGTTCCGAGATTCGCAGTTTCCATCTAAAATGTCACACAATAGGCACATGTATCATTGCTTAGTATTATAATATCGGGACACGCTACGGTATTACACTCGATCCGTGCTCAGGGCCCAGGTGCCTCAAGCCTTCTATTCGGGAGCCAGTATCTCCACATCAACTTGGAGCAGGTGCTCTTCGATATTCCTGATTAGGGCCTTATGGTTCGACCAGCACTTTCCCGTAGTAGAAGGGGGTCAGATACCTCAGATGATTAGCCCAGGACGTGCGGGGAAGAGCTCCCGTTGCGCATATAGCAATCCAAACCGCCCCCCCGCCCCCCCTCTCTCTCCCCTCCCCCCTCTCACAGCCCTCTCGTCCTCCCTTCTTGCTTCGCCATGTAAGGGGCTCCCCAAATTCGAATTGGGCTCCCATAAAACCGGCTTCCTCACCCCTACCGGCGTGCCCACTTGAGCCATGCAGAACTCCGGCTGCACACCACGCCTCACAATGGCATTGAGCCCTTTTCTCTTCTTGCTATATGCAGTTTCGAGTTTCCATATGCACAGGAGAAGCAGAGTGACCCCCCAGCTTATCGATAATCGACAGGCGGCCGCTGATGTACAACCTCGTGACCAATTGGGGCTGGCCATTCCTGTCACTCAGTAATGCGGAGAGACTTGGTTCCCTGCGCCCAAATGGGAAAAACAGGTATTATACGCTCAGCCTACCGGCATAATCGGCAATTCACCGCATGTGTGTGCTTTTCTCAGTCCGTGACGTCGCAAGCGGGACTTTTGGGCTCAGCCTATCATCTTCAGTCGCCCAGCATAGGGGTTCGTATTTGCGATTGCTTCTTGGGCCAGTGGAAACCCCCACACGGCCCAACCTAGCTCAGCCAGTGAAATACCATTAAAGCCTTCGTACACTAGGCCCAGGAAGAAACTTGCACCTCCAATCCACGAGCTCCCATTCGCGAAGCTCACAGTTGAAACGTAAGCTTTCCGAGGAAACCTCCCGCCGAAACCCGCATTGATTTCATCACCAATTCCCCCCCTCCCCTCCTCTCCCCCCTCCTTTCCCCCTCCTCCCTCCGTGCCAATGATCAAGCAGGTAGGAAATTCGGGGCTCATTGCCTTGCAGAGGGATGCCAAACAGGGCCTCTTGCTGATCTGTTTGACTTGATCTCCTAGGAGTCATGCAAGGTCGGCAGATTTTGAGCGAATTTTTTGAAAAAACTTCCCCCCCTCCCTGCCACCATCCACCGATGGACGAGGTTTCCGAGATTTCTGGTTATGACGAATGAAAGTTTGCCTGATAAACAAAGTCCTTACAATCAGCAATACCAATCTGCTGCTTAATTCACTCCTTTGATTTTCCACCTTCGTTCTTCCTCTCTTTTGTATGCTTGCTTCTGAGCTCTCCTTGCCGCGCCCAGCGATGAGCTTTCCGATCGCCCGTGGCTCGGCCTTTCATCTACCCGGAATGTAGGGAAAGGAGAACAAATCCAGTAGTACATCAAGCCCCTAATCCAATACTGTGAGTCGTTAAACCAGTCATGATTCTTCAACAAGTGCTATCCAGTTCTCCAGAACCGTTCCCCATTCCTCTTTAATGCCTAATTAGCTCCCATTGTCACAGGATATCACTCGGTTATATCGATGGGCCCTGGTAAAGAAAAAAGCCCACTCTTACTCCCCCCACCCCTTCCTAAGCCCTTTGTGGGCCGCGGGAAGCCGAACCTTGCCCGAGATACTGAGTCTGTGGAAATTCTGTAAGAGCTTATACTATTATGTTCTATATCCGGTAGTTCCCTATCAGCTGTCCAGTCTCTTGACACTCACTTTTGGGATCGGATTTTGCTTGTTCATCAGTCCAGCGTGCCGGTGTCAACCCCCTCCCCAAATCATTGCGCAATTGCAACCTTAGTATTTGCATATCGTGCAATCTTCAATCCGTAGTAGCCTTATCTTATAATAAACGGTTTATCCCTTTCTTTCTTGCTTTGTAGAAAAAAACAAAAGACCGCATACGGGACAGGGAAGGTTTAAGAGTTCGAGGATAAAGCAGAAGGGCAAATGAGGGGCTCTTTCCCCTCTTTTATTCTCGCGCCCACTTCCCTCAATGTATCCACACAGTGTTATTCTACGATATCACTATGTGACACCGTAATTATCAATCCGACCATATTCGCCCCGATCGAATACTCTTAGAGTATTGGTCCTCAACATGCATAGTAGAGTTAGCCCTTATAACACGGAGATTTTGTTGCTCAGCAACATAACGGATCGAGAGATGCTGTGCCCTCAACAACCCCCGCTATTCTTAAAATACCCCCACGTTTGTAGCAGTCGGTCCGTTTTCTGACAACCTTTTTCCCTGGTGATCTCCTATCCCAAAACCACTTAGTCAATCCTGTAAGCCCTAGCGAGCCGCAGTCATGAAATTAATTGATAGGAGGGCTACCTGGTCCCATGACCAGATTATCGTCTCCATGCTTCCACGGTAAATGTCTCTATATAAGTCCACCCGACGTCAGGCCAAGAACTTTAATGTATCGCACCCTATATGACGAACTCGATTGGCTACAGCGGTCGAACTTTTCGATCCAATCCTCGTCAAGCCCCACAGAGCTCGAGCTTGTGTGCATTTATCTGTGCTCGCAATTGGAAGTCCGTGAACACAGTTGCTATTGCATGCCGCTAATGCTCAGCAATTTTGCTGAGATCTTAGTGCCATGCAATCAATGGTGGTGGTGTTCCCAAACGCCGTTCGATTTAGGGCAGCCCCTCTTCCTCCACCAGCCAGCGATGACCTGGCAGTTGTTGCCATAGGTCATTCGAGATCTTGCATAGGAGGATGATCAATTCCAATGTCAATAGCTTCTTGTCGATGCGCTGGGATCCAAAAGAAATGAATTGAAAGAAATTGAAAGGGAAATAATAGCACGGGCACAGTCTACCACGCTTCCGGTTACTGCGGCCCAGTGGTTCCCCGGGATCCTCGGGGTTTCCAGATTCACCTGAGCTTTAACGAGGTAGGGCTAAAGGGTCCCATGGCATGGGGTTTTATTTTTGGCCAAATTATGGTGGCGTTTCCCAATCTTTGCGAGCACAAGCACCGCATCCCCCCACCAATAATATGACAAAGTCGCCTCCGGTTACAAAAAGGGAACGCGGGGCAGACACTACAAGTATTAGCGTACAGTACATCAATTACCTCCGGGTTTTGGTCCTACCCACATCACCATCACCACCACCACTTCTAGGGGAAGGAAGGAAGTACCGTATTGTATGTATTTTAGTGCCGTTACTAGTAGTCACGTCGCCCCATTTCAGCACGTTTACTCTCGGCAGCAGTCGGCGGCTCGGATACCCCATCCGGTGCCCGGGACTTCTCACCTGCTACTGGACAGTTCTGTGCCAGTGCTGTACGTGGTTTTGTGACTCGATCCTACAGGAGGTACATTGGGAAGCCCGTTATGTATCTTTTTTCCGCCAGTGGGGGTTATCTTTGCTTTTTGATGCTGAGTTGGCAATAGACCCGTGTTGAGTGGTCCCAGCCTGCAAGGATCCAACGAAACTGAAGGCGGGCAACCAGAGGCGGCCCGCGTCTGGCCGCCTTTATCAACAAAGAGAGCTTCCAAGCGTAGTCGGGGACCAGTGATCGCTATTAGAGCGTTGCCAAGCGTTAAGATAACCTTGCACAGCACCGTACGAGTACTAGTACAGTACAAGTACAGCAGAAGGTCCAACATGAAGATATGAAACAGTTATTTGAGGTTAACCAGTCATATATATCCCTAGCTGTTCCTGTTAATGACTTCCCACCCCTGTACAAGTCCTGTAACCATGTCAACCTGTGGCCTTTCTGCTAATCTCATATGATTTCCAACCTCCAGTCTCCCAACTCGAGTTGAGCCCCGATATTCAAGTATTTGGCACCGCATGATTCCACAAAATGCAACACTTTCAGAGTTAAGGGAAGTGGCTTTTGCCTTGCTAAATATCTCTCGGAAAGCCCCCCATAAGATACACAATAACGGTGCCGCGTGGAATTGGCAACATGATTGTGCATACCGTGCTGTACGGTACAGATAGGTCAAGCACCGCGGTGGAGCCCGCTACGAGCAAGTGGTCAGGCAGGAGCTCTTGCTTGAGATATTTCCCGGCCAGGAAACATCTCGCTTGGGCATCGGCCCATTCGTTCGTCGTATTCACGGGAGCGAAACTAATAGATGTTTTAACGACCATGTGAAATAACTCGAGGTACAGCACAGCTACCTTAACTCCCGAAGAGACACATTCTCCAGAGACACAGTCGGCTTTAGTGATGACAATCCTTTGTATATCATAAGAAAAAAAGAAATCGGAGAGATGCAAAGGGAGGAGGCTATGGTAACCACGGCTTCCTGGCCAGTGAAACATTTTCTAGAAACTGGACCCTGAGTTTTCCTGTTTGATCGTCTCTTCGCAGGGTCAAGTCGAGTACCGTACTGACACAGTAGAAATGGATTGCCAGGGTAATCGCACGGGTAGCCCCGAGAAGAGACATTACGCAATTGGCGATCCGCACAGAGGCGGAGGGCCACCCGTCCGCAAGTAAGGGAGAAAGGAAAGTTGGCACCAGGGCACAAAATTATATAGTAAACATCTCCGAATGCATGGGTAACGCTCGCTCGGCTACCCTTTTCCTCTCTCGCGCGACAATACAGTACGAGTACGAATTGTGGGTGGGTGTGTGGGGTGAGCACTGAGCACTGTGGGTGCACAATCGGACAATCAACCTGCCCTCCACCGCTGGTACGCTTGGGTACCTCGTGGAGTGTCGATCTAGTAAGCTTCTAAGGCTGAGGGAGACGGCAGCTTGCGTCTGCTCTTGAGCCCGGAGATGGACACCAGAGAAATTAGCGAGTTTGTTGACATATATCCTACATACCATAAACTGGGCCTGGAAATTTTCGATTTGATACCATCAGTGGAGATACATGAATTCGGCTGTACATTCCAGTTATGGCCGCAGTTCTCGTGAGAAACTGGGCAAGCCCAAACCAGGCACGGCACACTGCCGTAGTCCTCGGTCTTTTTTTTTCCTGGTTACGAACACCGTACGAGTAAAAGCTCGTGAAACCCACTATCTCCGTCAGCCTTGTAATCTCCGGATTTTGTGACAAAAGACTCCAGAGAAGGATTAGCGTTTTCCTGACACAGCACAAGGTTGGGCAAGAAGTTATGGAACAGTTATTCATTGCTCACAGCCAAATATCACTATCTACCCTAGTCAATGGGCTCCTACCCTTATTTTCGTGCTTGCACCAGTACGAGTACTCGTACTGATACAAGATCGGCCCTTGCGATTGTTGGATCCCATTAACTGGTATTCACAATTCCGTTAAGTCGTCAAGCCAACCCTGGCCTAGACCAAGGGCTAATTTTCGTTGATAATCTACATAACAGCGGATTTCACGAGGTTCCATGCTATCATAAGCGTGATAAGAAGCTTGAGGCCCCCAACTAGATCCGACCTTTCCTCTGACACGAGCCCCAGAGCAGATGCGTTCAATGGACACCTGTCCAACACAACTGGCCAGATGCGATGTTCAACGGCCAAGGTACAAGGGGAGGACCCGAGAACTAAAACAGACAGGGATAGATTTAACTTGTTCACATCCAATAACTGTCTCATAACTTCTAACCGGGCCTTGTCCCAAGGCATATTAAATTACATTGGCAGTCTGGGGGTGAAAGATATGAACACAGACTAACATCATATCGATATTATTACAATGCGGTTCGGCGTTTGTAAGAGCAAGTCAGTACTACCCGTAGTAAACCAACACAGTATCTCGTTGAACTGAATTCTTGCTTTTTCCCTCGGAGCGATCGTCCATGTTCGCCATTCCCGTATCAGCGCCCGAGTGAGAAACATTGCATCCAAGATGATAATCCTCAAAAAGCACAGTCCACACCTTGTTACATAAGCAGTCCTCGCCTCTGGATCGCTTTTGTGAACAAAATTTAGCTCTGCAACTCAGACCCCCCTCTCTCTCACCCTACCGGTAGACTAACTAATACATGAAGCGCCTAGAGGATTCAACCCAGGATCGATGAGCCTCTTGGATCCTCACCGGAACTCTCCCCGAAATGGTTGCAGTGACTCCCATTGTGGCCTTGAAGCTGCAAATGCAAAAGCATCTTTTTCTGGTGGAACATCTTGCCTAGGCTTTCTGCATCGCGGCATGTACAACCGTGAGCGCCAAGCGGGCTGAACTTCATTCGAACCCTTTACGTCGCTGCTAAGATTCCGGTGGTGCACATCGCTTGAGACTCTCGCCTTGCAGATTATTATCCACAGATCTGTTGCCTCAATTAATTCCTGCACAGTGGAGTTTTTCAATTGCGGCGGGTTGCTTCTGTAGCATTATTTGGCGTCGACACCCTCGTGTTTTCTACCACCGCCGCTGCCCGTTCCAGGAGAGGAGGGGAGGGGAACGGTGTTCATGATAAGGGTACATCCTAGGGCAACACCCAAAACCCCCTCTACGAGTACACGACAAGCATGTTGTGAGTAAGATGTATTTGCTCTTTTTTGTTTTTGTTGTTCTTGTTTTCTTTTTTTATCTGGCTCTTTCGTTCTTGCGCGCTGCGGGATGAGGAGATGTCCACGGTCTTTGTCAAACTCCTGGTTGAAATATATTCCAGTTGCAGCAAGCCGTTCTGCCGGCGATATGCGATATCCACATCTCATACCGAGTTCACTGATTGCGTGCCGTTCGCCCATATCCAAATACAGTTCCCGATTCTATTTACAGCGTTGCAATTCTACTACACACTCATTACTATATTTTATTTTCTTGTGGAGTCCCGATCTTTGCGTGGCGACCCTGTTTAGTGGTGCATTCCTTGGAAAGAGTTCAGACGTTTCTACGTTTATCTCCGCCCCAGAGAGCTTCACTTATAGGGCAGCTCAGTTTATTAGCCTACTATCTGATGATCCCCTAGGGACCTTCGCTTTTTTTCCACCATCCTTCCCACTTTTTTCTCCCAGGGTCTTTTCTCATTTTTCATTTTTCCCGGCTTGTTTTGCCCCCTCCCCAGGTTTTGGCTCGGGTCCAGATATCGAAATCCATTGGAGAGCTTCTTGGTGGCGGGCGTTAAGCAAGTTTTGCTGAATACAGATCGGAATTGATCCAATTGGGCGTGGGGATCACTTGTGTGGTTGATTGGCCCCAATGTTCGCCTCACGTGGAATAATACGATACTTTGGAATTAATTTTTGCTCTACACACAATTACCACCATCATACATACAATGCATCTTTTTCAGGGTCGGTGACACAGGCCACGCTTCACTGCTTTGCATAAAAGAGCTGGCTGAATGGGGAAAGGAAGGCTAAAGAGATGTTGTCTTCGGAGGGGGGGGGATGCTGAGGAACAGCATGAGAAGCATATTGTATACAAAAGCTGGTGTCGGCGGTATGATGGTCACCGGAAAGTAAAGGGTCCTGCGATGAGCGATTTCGGAGTTCGGGAAACGTATGTAACGTACCGTATGTACAGTACAGTCAAAGAAGAATAGGAAGAGAGGGAGGAGCAGGAAGAGGAGGGAGGAGATAGAATTGGTTCACTGGACACAACGCATATGGGGTGATGATGAACGGATGATGGGAAGGTGGGGGGGCGGGGAATGGGGAATGGGGAATGGAGGGATAGATGGTAGGATTAGAGTGGATGGATTGACGGATGGAGGGAGTGAATGGATTGGACAGGATAGCAGGTTGCAACTCGAGGTGTTGTTGAGGAACCGGGCAAGAAAGGGTTCGCTCTGTAGGCGAGTGAACCGACGAGTCAAGTCCATACAGAGAAGTAGAAGATTTCTGGTCGAGGAGCATCCAGCGCAGGGCTTATTTTATCGTTACTTAGGGCACTCTTACAATATTTTCCCTCCTCACTCTTTTCTTATCATACACTCTCACGGCTTCGGCTGTGGCTACCCAACGAGTTACTAGCCTGCCCCAGGGTCTCCAGCAGTGTTTTGCAGCATGGACCTGCCCGTTCGCGGTCTCTCTGTTTGGACTCTGACGAGCGTTCTGATTTCCCTCTCCGCACCTCTCACTTTATGCTTGTCGGGGATTTCTATTCACGTTCTCCCACTTCCATTCCCACATACCCCCCCCCCCCCAAAAAAAAACCCTTTCGATAACCACCCCCCTACCAATCCTTACCCAACCCTACCTCAACGCAACCCAATTCCTGGAGCCAGCTCAATACAACCCTCAGTTTCTTGTGGAAATAGATAAAAAAATTCACAGCTCTTGCTGGTCTTGAAGCTGGCCCCTCTTCCCTTCCACGAATTTATTTATCTCCCCTCAGAGGATTTACAGTCGCTTGTAACCGTGTCACCGGAATCCACAGCAATGCGACCTGAACCCAGAGGATCCGTTACACAGACAGTCTCAGAAAAGCTTAACATTTTTCTCTCGACACCCCCCCCGCATCCTTTAGACCAATTGTCCATCGATGAGATCAACAAAACTCGCGATGTTATCCTACGGGCTCACTCCTCGTCATCTATTATCTTTAGGACAATAACTTTAGAAGAACCAGCAAAAGTTTTACTGTTACCGTTCCTACAAGCCGAGCACAGAAGAGAAGTCACTAATAGGACCAGAAGGCCTCCGAGGCTTGCGAGGGTATTGTTTGATGCCATTGAAGAGGATCGCTCATTGGAGCTATGTGATTCGGTGGTGGATGTGGCATTAGGGGAGGAAGTGAGCTTTGACCTCATTGAAAAGAAGTATCACTCTCCTCTAAATGCGTATGATTTTCCCCCGCCCTTTAAGCCCTTCTTGTCTAAAATAAATGTAGTGATGAGATTGCGATATTCCCTGAGGTGGCAATGGCCTCACCCCTTTTTCAGGAAGCTTTAGCTGAACTGAATCTACCCGCAAACGTCGTTATCGTTATTGATCCATGGATGTATGGTGGTTGGGAAAACCCCAAAGAAACAAGCCCTCGTTACATGCAGGGACTGGTTTACGCCCGTGACCCCAGGACAAACAACCCGGATTCAAATCATTACGCATTCCCAATACCCTTAATCCCGGTGATGGACATCTACAAGAGAGAAATTGTTCGGGTTGACAAATTAGCTACTGGTGGCAGGGACGACGGGCTCAAATACGGTACAGGCCCCAAAAACGCTTTGGACCACTGTAGAGCCGTGGAGTACATCCCAGAGTTAGTTGAAGGAGGACTGAGACAGGATGTTAAACCCCTTAACGTTATCCAACCCTACGGGCCATCATTTACAACTACCGGGTCTCTGGTTGAGTGGCAAAAGTGGAGGTTCAGGATTGGATTCAACCCTCGTGAGGGCGCAACGATACACGATGTTTGGTATGATAACAGGAGTGTTTTTTATCGCATGAGCTTCAGCGAAATGTCCGTACCGTATGGAGATCCTAGGGCACCATTTCATAGAAAACAAGCCTTCGATTTTGGAGACGGCGGGGCTGGGCGGGCGGCAAATAACCTCGAACTCGGTTGCGACTGCCTCGGCCTCATCAAGGCAAGTGGTAACCCCTTCGATATTTTGAGAGTAGGGCTCCTAATGCTTTCTGGCAATAGTACTTTGATGGGATCATGAACGACACCTCCGGCAAGGGAATCGTCTCGAAAAATGTTGTTTGCATGCACGAAGTCGACGATGGTATCCTGTGGAAACATACAAACTATCGCACAAACCGTGCTGTCGTCACTCGCAACCGGAAGTTGATTGTACAATTCATCATCACTCTCGCCAACTACGAATACATCTTTGCGTATCATTTCGACCAAGCTGGTGGGATTACCATTGAGACAAGAGCTACGGGCGTTGTTAGCACGGTACCAATCGATCCAGGTACTACCAGCCCATGGGGCAATGTTGTCAGCCCGGGTGCTTTGGCACAGAACCATCAACACATCTTCTGTGTGCGCATCGACCCAGCTATCGAGGGCCCAAGAAACACCGTGATTCAGGAAGAGTCGCACCCAGTTCCTTTCACTCCAGAGCTTAATCCTTGGGGGAACGCGTATGAGGTCAAACAAACAATGTTTAAGAGGACGTGTTGGGCAGACGCAGCACCACATAATGCCAGGCTCTTCAAGATTGTCAACCAGAATGTCCGCAATCCTATAAGCGGTAGGCCTGTGGGATATAAGCTCGTTCCTTCGCCATCCCAACTTACTTTAGCCCACCCCGACAGTATCATGGCGAAGCGCATGGCATATGCAAGCCACCATTTATGGGTCACTAGGCACCGCGATGGGGAGTTCTGGGCAGCGGGGAGGTTCACCAATCAAAGCTCGGTCGAGGTTTGTTACCGAATTCAACATCCATCTATATATCATACTGACAAACAATCGGTTCATAGTCTGGTGGTGTCAAAGATATGATTGAGAGAAATGAAAATATCGAAAACGAAGACCTTGTTATTTGGCACTCCTTTGGCTTAACTCACAACCCTAGAGTGGAAGGTTCGCTCAAAATCCAATGATCTTCCCCAACCATGTTTGATCACTCGGCTAACTTTGTGAAACAGACTTCCCGGTCATGTGAGAGGCTCTAAGACCCCTGTCCTTCGCTTAACTTTTCGCTGACGTGTTTCGATCTAACCCTTTCAGGCCAATCGAGACACATCAGATTCACCTCAAGCCGGCAGATTTCTTCACCAAAAACCCTGCCATTGATGTTCCCTCGACAAAAAATCAGACGTCCATCTTGTACAAGGTTGGGGGTCTTGTTAGCGGATTCGTGGCAGAGGTTCCCAAGAATAGCAAGGAGAACGAGCGCACTAGACAAGTAAAATTGGTTACTACGGACGACAGCAGCACCGAGCAGCTCGCGCAAGGGATAAAGAGTTGTTGCATGTAGGAAGGCGCTTCGGAGTTTTGGTTTTTTTACCATCCCCACCTCCCCCTGCCGCTACTGGTTTAATACTTTTGCTGGCACCCACACATAACCGACTAGTAGCAGGAGAGTGGTTTCTTTTCGTCACTTTTTCGTTCCAATGCATTCATAAGGGCGGGCGTTTGCTTCAATTACTCCTTCTATTCCATTCCTTCAAGTCAAATACTTCTGTCCATTTTATTTTTTCTCTCTTTTGCTTTTGGATCGGCTTTCTGTGCTAAATTCCTCATTTTTTTTGTTCTTAAAGATTGGGGGTTTTTTCCTTTTGCTTTTTTTGTCATTCCCACCGTGGGATACAACCATTCAAGTCATGAAGCGACGAGACGATTGATGTTATGATGCCATAGACTCTTTCCATTTTGAATTCTGTTATTGATGTTCTCTCTCGTCGTTCTTTCTCCCTACCTACCTTTCTCACCCACCCTTCATTTGAAAGCGTGGTGGCGAGCAAGCTGCCGGCAGGTTGGATGGGGGGAATAGGGTGTCGGAAGCCTTCAACTTATGACTTATACACACGTTTTTCTCTTTGTTTCCTTCTCCATCCTTTCTTTTTACCCCCTTGCCCCCATCATCATCGCTTTTGTACAGCAACTACTCGCATACCAAAAAAGAAGAAAAAGAGAAAGGAGAACGGGAGAAAGGGGGGGGAAATTGTACATAACCCTCACTTCTTTCTCTCTTCAGTGGGTAAGTAAGTTGAGCCTCACGTATTATACAATGCCATATCACGGGTCCGTTTGTTTTTTTGCTATTATCTTTGCAAACTAACTAACCGACTCGTCGAAAATATTTCGCCGAAATCATCACACGGAATTTTGTGAGGCGCTGCACCGTATCCAGTCGGTTGGCAAAAACCTAGCAATCCGAGATCTAGTAGATAGGAAGACAGGTACTATAGGCAGATACTGACTGCATGGTAGTTTTCCCCATCATACATACCCAACCACTCTCCAAATCACCATGTCGACTCAATGACTCCAAACCCCACTCCCCGCTTCCCTTTCGCTATCATACGGTACCGCGTGCATACCAGCCAAGCCATGTTCATCCTGTGTTTCTCGGCGGTGCCCATTTCGGTGATACACTACTATACAGCGGAGTAAATTTGTTCGCCTAAAGCACCATTACAGGTACTCTATCGACTTATCGTAGCGCATTGCATTTTCCTCGCATGACCGGGGCGCGACACCCCACACCCTGGCTAGGGCGTGCCAAGTCCCCGTGTGGTGGACAAACAGACAGACAAATATGCAGAGACAGAGACAGAGACAGAGCAATTTATCCGGGATGTCGCTCATAGCGTATCACTCGGGTTGGTAGCGGGGGGGGGGGGGGTGGGGGAGTATATTAGATGTGCGGAGGCGATGCAAAGATCGTCGGTATCGTAATGTCCAAGTGTTGTTTTGTTTTTTTTCGGAGGGGGGGGAGGGTGTGTGTGAGGCTTAGATGGGTATTGGGGGGGGGGGGGGGGGTTTGCGTGGTCGTTCCTGGGTTGGAGG
>Ga0307513_10001381_pt1 | contig 34952 bp, 43 predicted proteins | sample 15_EM_MG_FD_202174 | JGI IMG/M metagenome (GOLD analysis project Ga0307513, IMG submission 202174) | Populus trichocarpa ectomycorrhiza microbial communities from riparian zone in the Pacific Northwest, United States - 15_EM | ecosystem: Host-associated > Plants > Roots > Unclassified | place... | reverse complement strand
CCGCGGACCACCAAAGGCGTACGTACATTTAGTTTCTGCCTTTTCCGTCTCGTATTCATGACCTTTCAGTTATGTAACAGGCTTGGAAGACAGGTTAGAGGTGCTGGAAGCCTTACTTGAACAAGTATGCCCCACACTATATCCTCGAGTCCATCTTCAACCCTTAACCTTCCTTTTTAGATCCGACCGAACGCCGACTTCTCTGAAGAGCTGGGTCCGCCTGTCGTGCGTGGCTCTTGGAAAACCGATATTGACTGCTCTACCGGGTCGTCGTCCAAATCTGCTACCCAAAAGTCACCCCTGGCGTCTAACGTGCCTCCTATTCCGATACCACTTGAAAAACACGCCAATGACCCCGCGAAGGACACCCACGTTATATCCCCATCATCGCGTTCCACTCACCTCTCGTTTCGCCCACGACCGCGTCCTAAACGTTCAAGGACAGATTTTGACGCGACCTTGTCTTCTTATGATCATTATATCTCTGAGGGAGATTATAGTACAGAAGCCTCTTCTTCGTCTGACACTGATGAGATGGTAATCACCTCCCTTGGAGGAAGAGAAAGGATCACTTTACGGGCCTCAGAGGCTGACGACGCCCAAGATGATAATACTATTCGCTTCCATGGCAGGAGCAGTACTGCAGGCCTTGTGGAAAAGACCAGACAATTTAAGCATATGCATATGAGAGAAACTTTGAGCCCGACTCAACTAGAAAGTACCAGCCCAATTTCCCCAGACAACAAGACCGTGGCTCAAACAAGGCGACCAGAATTCTGGCAAACACCACATGTTAGCATTTTTATTATTATTTCTGCTACATTTGTTCTCATTGTTTGTCTTAGTGGGAGCTCAAGTATGAGGGTGCTCGTGCCGATTCTAATGAAGTCCTTGAGGCGTTCCTTCGATACTTTCCTCCGCCAAATCTCGCCGAAACTCTTATTGACCTCTATTTCCACCATTCAAATATTATATTCCCTCTGCTACATCGTCCAACCTTCACCCGGCAATGGAATCAATGGCTACATCATCGTAATATCTGGTTTGCATGTGTCTGTGCATTAATCTTTGCAATTGCCAGTCGATGGTGTGAAGACGAACGTGTTCTGCCAACAGATGAAATCAAGGAGGTTGATTGGAGGTCGGCAGGAGGACAATATTTTGAGATAGCAGTTGGTATACATCATTTTCTATTTCTCGGGCGACTCACACCCTGACCATATTAACAGAAATTCACCGGGTGCGCAGGAACCTACTCCATCCCGCCAGTTTATTTGAGGTACAAACTTTTTCTGTATGTGAGATCTTTCATGTCTTCGCGCAGAGGATCCTGATGGGACGAAAGCTTATGGGAATGTACTTGCGGGGTAGCTCCGCATTTCCTACAGCTTGGATAGCCATTAGTGCAGGCATGCGTAAAGCAATGGATGTCGGTGCTCATCGCAAGAAAGTATATCGCACAGAACCCAGTATCGACGATGAACTATGGAAGCGAGCATTCTGGCATCTTGTTGTTTTCGATCGGGTAGGTGGTGCCAGTCTTGGTAGGCCATGCGGTATAACAGAAGAGGAGTGAGCTTTCTTTTGTCGTCTCTTGACTTATTTGGTGGGTTAACGCAATAAAGTTTTGACCTGGAACTTCCTCTTGAAGTGGATGATGACTACTGGGAAACAGGCAACAACTGCACCGATCCTTTCAAACAACCACCTGGCGTCCCTTCTCTGATCGCTGCTTTCAACCAATTCATTAAACTGACCCAAATAATGGCATTTACTATGAGAACCCTGGTAACTTATTCGTCCACGTCACATCTTCCAGAGGTTGACCATATTTTCATTTCTTCAGTACGCCATTGATAAATCAAAGATTTTTCGCGGTATAGTTCCAATAGAGCGGGATAACATCGTCAAGAACCTATCTGTCGCACTGGCTGACTGGGTTGAGGGTGTTCCTGAGCAGCGTATATCTGATCTTCTCCCCTTGCACAATGGTACACTGATCCTGGACGTGTAGTTCGATGGTCAAACAATATGACTGACCGAGTTTATTCTAACCAATCTTCAACACTCTTTAGCACATTCTACCTCACACAAATGCTTGTCTGTCGGCCTCTGATTCCTTCAACATATCCGACGTCGCCCGCTGAACCAATATCACCTCAAGATTCTTCACCTATACAACCTGCCCTCGATCCTGCCATTGTCATATGCATAGAAGCTGCCAAATCATGCGCAAGCATGGTTGACTTCCAGTTGCGTCAGGGCCTTCCGCACTACCACCCACCTAACATCATCAATGTTTCATATATTTGCGCTGGCTTTTTTCTTCTCGTTGGGTGGAATCTAAAAGTCCAAGAAAAGGCCTCTAGAAATAGAGGCACCCAGGATCTGAAACCCCCGCTTGCCCAACGCGTTGAGGAAAACATAGCTCAGGCTAAGATATTCATTCGGGCACTTGAGGCCTTGAAACACCGGTGGGAGATTGTGGATTCACTTCTGTGAGTTATGAATTTTCTTTGTATTTTTAAAATATGTGCTGACCTCATATTTTGAAGCGAGGAACTCAGGGAGTCATTGCGCGGGCTCGAGTGTGAAAACGCAGATCTTGGGACTACTCCCCCAAGTTGTAAGACCGACCTTGGGGATCCCTTATCAAATAGTTACCATGTCTCGCACGATAACCACCAAGGTCGCTCTTCCTTATCACCTCCGACATTCCCACACGAACCAACATTCACCAATACTCCCTTCACTGAGTTGCACACTATTTCAGACACAGAGCCCATTGTTCAAATCATGCTACCTTCCGCTTTGTCTGCTACAAACAATTCCAAGTGGGCCCCTTTACCACCGTCGCGTTCTCAATGTCGATCCAGCAATCTTCATCCACCACCCTTTATTGGACGAACGCGTGCAACATCCATTGCAGCTGCTTCTGCTGGCTGTGATGATCAGTCACTTCCGTATATCAGCTCCATGCGACGAACTTCCTTTCCAAATCTTTCTGTTTCTGGGAGAAACACCCAAATTAGAGTCGAGGACGAAGGTGCTTACCACAAAAGTGTGGCCGTGAATCCTAACCATTCCCTCGAATTTCGCGAAGAGGTTACCGATGAGGCGTGTTTGACAACCCCTCGACATCTGTATCAGAATTACTACCAACCCTCCTCTTCAAAGTACGGTGTACAAGCCTCCCAAGACGTGTATGATCGAAGAAACCATCAGTTGGTTTTCCAGACCGATCAGGATTAGCTTGTTAGTTTAAATTTGTTTGTTTTATTCCTGTCTTTTAGTGTCGATGGCCGAAATTATTTTCTCACCTACAATAGCCAACAAGATAAATCGCCTCACGAAGAACAATCCAATCCAATCCCTTCGTAAATTTCTATAAGAAACTTTAACTTCACGCATTCCATTTGCTTTCTTTCCAATTTTTTTTTTCTCTGGGCTTTGGAAACATTCTTATTTGGTTTTAATCCTCTTTACTTGTTTTATGTGGTGGTGGCACTTGCATTGCTCAAGAGTGAAATAATGCATCCACAATCTTGCATATGTCATGAAGAACATGTCGGGTAACTATCTAGCGTCTGAAAACGAATGCCAAAAATGATGAAATGCATTAAACATACAAAACCAATATCCCGGAATGGTGTAAAATCAAACGACTGAAAGAATCCAATTAGTCAAAACACAACGGGAAACGGATGGACATACGGAGAACAGCATTTATGCAGCCATCATTCTCGGGGTTATTCGTGATTTGGGCATATTTCCCGAATACAACTTTTCCACCAGCGGTGACAAGGCCAAGCTCGGAAACATTGACTTCGATCACCGTCCCTTTTGTCATCACTCCCAGCTGGGTGTACATAGGTGACTGCGGGTTCTTTTTGACGCCCAAGATTTGAAGTTGGAAAGTCGCTTTGAGATCGGCTATGACGACCTGAGGAATCGGGGCAGTACATTTATAAAATCGAGGCTTACGATGGGTGACATTCACTTTTTTGTAGCGAAGGGCCATAGGCCTGATAAACCTCTCCATCTTCACCGGTTTCCTTGTGAAGCCTTCTCCTACAAACGTAGCCTTCGTGACCATTCGCTTCCAAGCTTTGCTTTTACTTTTTCCCGTCTTCAAAACCTTGAACATCTCGTCTTCTGCTATACCCCGAACTTTTGGTAATGGTACGGCGTATTTGGCAGCCTTGTCCTTGCGTTTCTGCTTGATGGCACTCGACAGGGCTTTGGCATCTTTTTGGCCTTCACGATCGAGAAGATAGGTTGGTAGAGCACCGTCCGGTACCGATCCTGCGTCTGGCTGCTTGACATTACGTTCGTCGTGTGCTTTGAGGGTCTTTTTCATTTGGATTTTCTCTGCATGGCGTTTGGCATGCAGGAGTTTAGCCTTTATGCCGAACGCCCGTTGTGCGACGGCAGAGGATTTATGTACAGCACGAGCCTCGCGCTTACGCCTAGGATATGTATAAAGGGGACGAGAAGAATGGAACGCAGAAATGGAACATACTTTTTCTCAAAATAATCGAGCCGACGGCCATGCCGCTTAATGTGCTCCTCGATATACTCGTTCTGGGTCAATAATGATAAGGGTGTTTACTTGAAGGATGAAAGTATGGGCGGGTTACCTGAGGCTAGGGAAGGAATGAGCAATGGAATTGATATTATGGTCATTTATGACTTACCATGAGTGAAGGATGAAAACCAAATAAGACTCAACATTTTTGATCTGAAGGAGCAAGCACGTGTTCACATTGGACTCTTACCGCGACTTGATCAATGTGGCAGCAGGACAACTACGCCTCCTCCGCCTCAAATTATTACCCTCACCAGGAGCCTCTCCAATTTTACGCACAACCCCAGGGTTACTATCCACGAACAAGTCTTGATGGCCAAGTCCAGGGCTCAATCTCCCAGCAGCCTGCAGCCTTTGGGGGCAACATTCAATCCCAAGGCGCATGGTGGACCGCGTTTGGCACAGGTGGCATAGAGGGCGAGCCCCCGCTTCTTGAAGGTGAAATTCTCGAATTCATCCAAATCGTTTCTCATATCTTGCAGAGCTCGGCATCAACTTCCAGCATATACGCGATAAATCGTTGACCGTCCTCAATCCCCTGCGTCGTGTCGATGAACACATAATGGACGACGCCGATCTTGCGGGACCCATCTTCTTCTGCTTTTGTTTCGGTATTTCCCTCCTCTTCGTCCGTCTTTCGTGCCACGTCTCTATTGCCTACTCTAATCCCTTCCGCAGTCCGGAAAGTCTAACTTTAATTATATCTATGGCGTCGCGCTTTTTGGCGCTGTTTCCCTTTATACCCTCCTCAACCTGATGTCTGAACAAGCCATTGATGCATATCGTGTCGCTTCCGTTCTTGGCTACTGCTTGTTGCCAATGGTTGGCGTCGGGGCAATCAGCGTCATGGTAGCTTTGGAGTGCGTCCCCATTAATGTGTATTGGAGGACCAATCTCTGACCTTTTTTTTTTCCAGCGGAAAGTTTGGCTACCTTCTTTCCGTCATCTCAATACTTTGGTGTACCTACGCAGCATCAGGGATATTCGTTGCCGTCCTCCGCATGTCGGACCAACGGCTTCTAGTTGCCTATCCTATAGGTTTATTGTATGGATGTTTCGCTCTGCTGAGTATCTTTAATGGAAGACCAGAAAAATAATACATTTCGTTCATTACTCTACATTAAATAACTGGATGGCCAATATCGTACTTCTAAAAATATAAGGGTCTCCAATGGACCAGTGGTGTATGCATCTAAGTGATTGGTGTTCCAATCAAAGTCATTGAATCTCGGGATTGCTGATGTTTTTCCTCCCAGACAGCAGCTGTTGACTGTACAGTCTCAGTAGCACCTCCATGATTTCTTCCAATGGTACAGTGGCATATTCATTCACATATTGTGGCAGAGAGTCTTCCAAGTTGAAACCAGCCTTTTTCATAAAGAATGGATGCATGACATCAGGCGTAGCTTCTCCCAGTTGTCGCATCGTTAAGCGCTCGATATGTCGATTGCGAGGTTTGTATGTCATGGTAGACCTTTTTGGAAGGTCCTGCACCACCGGTAGTTCTTCCAAAGGTTCCTTCACCAGGGGAAAGTAAATAGGAGATGTCAATGTTTGACCCAGAGGTGAGAGGACTGGCTCTCTGGAAGATGGTGGTAACCTGACAGAAGAAGGACCAAACAGTGACAGGTCAACGTCGCTTCCCGAAGGAAGGGTAGCCGATCGTGGCGAATCATGGAGTGAAAGTGGCTCGGGGGTTTTCTTCTTCCTTTGTGAACCACCAGTAGCCATTGCTGTAGAAAAGTTACTCGTGGAAGTTCGCCAATCTTCTATTGCGCGGACCTGTTCCATTTCTCGGGTTAAATTCTTTCGAAGAACGGTCAACCATGAATACAGTGACATGTTCAGCGTGATGTAAATGTCCTCGAATGCTTTCATCCCTACTCGGCGCACGAATTCGCTGTGGAAATCATAGATAATGGTGGTAACTGAATCTTCCAACACTTCTTCACTGATCATGTGCATCTTCATGGATGGCAATCCAACAATAGTGGCCTCAGTCGCATCTTTAAAGATGGTTGCCAACCAATGCTGTCCGTCGCCCTCGTCGAAGGGGTAAGGGAAGACGAATGGTGGATGAGTGACCTGAGTGTATTTCGAGATTGTCATGGACGAGAATGATAGATGCAAATCTCGTTGGGCAGGCGAAGAATCGGAACCAGCGAGTCCGTCCAAACGTGCTTGAACATCACGACCGATGAACTGTGCAATTTCCACGTCTCTCATTGTGCGTGGGAAGACAATGAGCCGTAGAAGGTCGAGTCGCAGACTCATGTGTTGCCTGATGACATAGGAGAGGCCCGATTCCGCTTCCTTAAATCGGCTTCTGGCAGATAACAACATTGCCTCCGCGACAGCAGAAAGTGGATTATCTGGTTTGGGATTTTGCGTGAACCGGAACGTTTGCGACTCCCGAGATGCTCCTTGACGTTGAGCATCCAGATTGGCCTTGAACTTGTTCATGTATGACAACAACTTGGGAATGGTGCCAACCGTGACGACGGCAACGATTTCAGGACATGTAATCGTGAACGATAACTGAAGTGGGTGAGATTCATCTCCAATGGTGGGCTGAATTTTCGACCAATCATCAAGGATTTCTACCTCCAAGGGTTCGGCACTTGATTGAAAAGGTTGGTTAGTTCTTGCGAAGGCTACTTGATATGTAAGGTTGAAAAAATCGCACCGATAATGAAGCAATTTTTGGTGGTCAGATTCAAATGCCGCGACCAAAGCCCCACTTGTTAGCCTGAGTTCCAGCATTTTGCTTCGGCCGCCGCCATCCCACAGTTCATTCTCCGATCTCCTGATAGTTTGGAAAACACAGGAAGATACAGAGGCATGCCCTGACATATTTCCTTGCGCTGTAATCAACACATCCCCAACGTGAATAAAAACCTCATTCATAGCATCCGTGAGTTTTGTCCTGAAAACAGATTGATGGAGTTCGAGATCTATTCTGGCGATAGACTGCCCAAGGTCCACCTCCAACTTGATCTTTCGAATTCGTAGTAAGATTACGATAGAAAATGCGTTCTTCGACTGAAGATCAATTGGGTCGTTGATTACAGCAGGGGAAATCGAGGCCTTCTCTTCGAGTGGTGATTGAGTATTGAAGACGGGGATGCGGTCTAACCAAACAGCTTTGAAGCAAAGAATATCTTGCAGTCTCGAAAAGCGCACCCCGCCCAAGAACTCCGTCTCGAGAACGATCGACATAGCATTGATGGCACTCCCAAAATCTGGTTCCGTTTTCGCAAAGGAAACCGAGAACGAAAGGTTTCTGGCGTCCAATTTTACGCAGTCCTCGCTTAGGAACCCATGTTTCAAACCAACTGTGAGGCCACTGACACTCCCGAAGAAAGAAACATTCCGCGCTCCAGGCGATATATTCATGACAAACCCTCCATTTTCCCAGTGCAGCCCCGCAATGACATTGACATCTGGCTGGCAGGTCAATTCTAATTTCGATTTGTCGATGCGCAAGCTGAATGAAATTTGCGTGCTTGAAACAGAGTCCCTTTCGTCGTCGTTTGGCGACATGGATGTGGTGGAGGGTAAAGATGCGATCAGAAGCGGTTCAGAAGGCAGATGCAGGATGCGAGAGCTGACTTTACGCATGCGCACTTCAATCTGATTAATGAGTTCGGTCAAGAAGGGAAGTAAAGTCGGACGCAACGCGTTTTGGCTGGAGTGCACCGTACAGTTGAACATGAAAATGGATGGTTCTCGTTCAGTCCCTTTGAATAACTTCTGTACAGCTGGGGTGGCCCGATATTCACCCCAAACAGAAACGACGGGGAGATTAAAAACTTCAGCGCCATGCTCCAAAACTTGGTCATCTGTGATATCCAAGATGGCACTCGATGATAGAGGCTTCGCCTTGAAATGCTGACTGGCAGAGGCACTGAAAAGTCGGACTTTGCCGCTCAAAAATGTAAGTTGCGAGATGACATTGGATGTAGGTATTGCTGTATAACGTTTCTCCGACGAGGGCTTGACGCTTTCCACAAAGGTCGGTATTGACGACGATGGCGTTCGAGGGACACTAGCTGACAGGCGATCAACTCTTTCCTTGCCTTGCCGATAAACATCGATTAAAGAATATATATAGTTCGGAATTGTCGAGTCGATGTCGAGGATGAAGCCGCTAACATTTGCTTTGATCCAAAATTTCCTAGATGCTCCTGAACTCGAAGAACGAAGCTGCGCTTTCATCTCGGGATAGAAGAGGCAGTTGCGTGTGTTATGCTTCTCGGCTGCAAAATCCTCTGGGAAGGATTGCCTAAACCTGAGCGATTGTCAGCTTGATGTTGGTCAGTTCAAGGCTGACTCACCGAGAAATGAACTGAAAAGACAGGTGATGAATAGCAGCTTGGCCAGTTTCTCCACGGTGGGTCCCGAATTCAATTGATTTAACGGAGATCAAGAATGCCCGCACAGCAGCAGAGTCCTTGGTTTTCTTATGAGGAAGTTCGAGCTCTTCGTCGTGGGTTAATGGGAAGGCAACTCCAATGCTTCGAATGGAGACGCTGATTATGAAATCGCTAACCGACGCCTGCTCCAGCTGTACGTCGCCGACGTTGACATCAAATGTTTTCAGAATACTCTGCGCCTTTTCTTTGAAGGCAGCGAGTTCCGTTGCGCGCAGCTCTTGACGTTCAAGCATTTCGGCCTGGGGATTGTGCTTGGTTAGCTCACAACAAGATGAAAATGGAAGCTTAAATGACCTGCAGATTATCTATAAAATCACCAAACTCTCCGATGGAACTGGGTTGCATCACTGCGTGCGTTTTGGTCACAGATAAATCAAGGGCTTTTTCGGTGGATATCTCTGAACCAGAACCGCTGAGCTTGAAGTCGATTATCACGAACGCAGACCTATGATTGCGGCTGAAGGTTTTGCTCTGCACTTTGCTAAGGCGTGGAGCCAGAGACAAGGCAAGATCCGACAGACCGACGTCCCAAGCCCAACCTGATGCATTGCTGGCATTTCCATTGATGTCCTGACATTCAAGTAAAACTGTTGAAGAAACACCCTCCAATCCAACACGGAATCCTCGCATCTTAAGTTGTGCTTCATACACGAACGTCTGTTTCATGGGGGATTTTCGCATGGCAAACGACCCTTTCTGACGAGTTTTCTGCATCAGCGCGACCAGGTCATTAAAATCTTGCCCAAATTTCTGTTGCACGACCAACAATGTATCCCAGTGAGAGGGCTTCACTTTGAGGTCAATAAAATCGAAAAGTATCAGTCCGTTGACGTGATGCCCATCGGATTGACCAGCAAGAGAGAGAGGAGGGAGAGCAAGTTTTATGCGAGAACTTGGCGCTACTTCCTTGGTGTCCGGTTTGGATGACACATTGAGAACCATTGACGCGACTTGCAGACCAAACGCATGGGGGAGTCCAGACATTAGAGCACTCGAAGAATGTGCATAACCCACCGTCTTATTGACTTCCCAAGAAAGCCAAGTGCCATGCATAACTTGCAGGGAGATTTCGAAGTGATCGATTTGGCCATGAATTTGAACAATTGGACTCCGGCGAGATTGTCGTGAAGGTGTAGGTGAAAGTGGCTGGATGATAAGTCTTGCATTGTATTCAGTAACTAGCGTCTTCATCGCTGCCTCCATCCCCGGAAGGTAATCTGCTCTCCATTCTCCGATGAAATGATAGAGGCGGAGGGCACTACGAGGAACATGCAATCGCAACCCACTGAGCTTGAATGCAAGTTTCAGATTCCTTCCAGGAGGTTCTGGACGAGTGACGGCGGTAACACGACCACCGGTAAAAGCCAAGGCAGCTAAAATATCCAGATTGCTTTCCTTTGCCGGATCTGCTGGCGACCGAGCTTGCAGGTAGACTTGATCAAATAATGTACTGTGGTTCACGGACTGCGGATTTTGATTATGGGAGAAAAGTAAGGTCGTAGAACTTTGGACTCCGGTGATTCCCATCACAAGTACCAAGTTTTCTGCGCCGGCTTGTACCCGCAACTGTCGAATTGCACCAAGGACTTCAAGGGAGTAAAATTTTGAAGCTAACGTGGACGTCCCGTCCATCGATACCCGAATCTTTGGGCTTACGATATCTTCCAATACGGGAGGGTATTGCCTTTGCAGCCGAAGTAGTTGTTGGGCAAAATCCATCAAGTGGGGAGAAATTGTTAGCCCAGTGTCTCCGAGGGATACAGACACAAATCCTTTGCGAAAAATCTTGGATGATTTTGAACGCAGGGAAGTCTGGGAAGCGCTGGATATGTTGTTGAGATTTGATTGTATGAGTTCAAAAGTTCTTGATTCAAGATCAACTGAAAGGTTGTTCACAATGAATTGACTTGAAGCTGCGCCTGTCGGGGCAAGTATAGTGACAGTAGCCTTTCCAAGCTGTGTCGACCATGCCTCTATTTTGATCCCCGCTGACTTGGGTTGCTTCAGCTCTGTGTGGAAGTCAGGCATGAAGAAGCTGGGGTCCATTGAATCTAAGTAATCAATATTGCATGCGTCAGGGTCGAGCAGGGCCAGCCTGGACTCAACTGAAGACACCAGGTTGTCCAGACTGAAAGGCCTTGGAGGTGGTCGATGATCTTTGTGTCTGAAGTTCCAACTGATGTTTCGCAGGTGATAAAGAAATTTAAAAGTCATATCTGTACGAAGTAGATGCGGGAGTCCAGTTTGGACCAAATAAGATGGCTGAATGGTTGACAGTGGGTCAATGACGGGTCCTTCTTTAGTGGCGTCCAATAGGTTGTCGAGTAATACGCGTTTCGCGGCCATAGGAAAAGCCTTCATGGCCTTGACTAGCGGTACTAACAATGACCCCGTGGATAGGAAAGCGGTGTATGTTGCAATGGCTAATTCGGGCCCACGGTGGCCGAGTTCGATGGAAGTGCCACTGAGTGATACCCGGACATTCCGACCAGACATGTTTACAGAGGAAGATGAAAGTGAAAATTTAAACATCCTGGATTCTGGGAGAGACGAGGAAATAGTCCGTTTATCTATCGAGGTTTCGATGGCGGATGTGACTCGATCGAGCGACATCTTCATCGTCGAAGTTTTCTTGCCAGATTGCCCAAGTAACCTAACGCCCCCAACGTCAAGGTTTACGATGGCAATTATATCTAATTTCGAAGGAATGTTGGTAGGTTCCATATTAAGCCTTAAGTTTCCTTCTTCTGACACGGCGACGTGTTGGATGATTTGGGATGTAACTTGTGGTAGATCAATGTCGTAAATGACCCGTTTAGACAATTCTTTGGCAGATATTTTCCCCATGGCGTCAGCCAAGAGTGAATCGATGGCAAGTTCGGCGTCATACACCTGATAGTACTGAAATGTCAAGCAAGCCACAATCAAGGAGGAGGCACATACCATAGACTTGACATCATTCTCAAAATACGCGACCGTGGGGAGTATGAGAGGATTGAAGGTTAGATTGACAGATTTATGAAACCTAAGTCGAACAATTGTAACATCTTCATCCTTGGGTATGTCTTCTGACAGCTTTAGGCAAGAAGACGGTGAAAAGTTCAACGTCGTGTAGGCATCGGAACCGCGGCGGATGAATGCAGCACCTTCCTATGAAAAATTGGCATTCTGTGAGGGAAGAAATTTGACATAATGTAGCTAACCTTTGTCAGTTTGAACGGGCTACCGTCCCAGGTACCAGGATGGTTAAACCAATTCGCTATAAAATGTCTCGAAAGAGAAGCATAGAAAGACATCAGAGAACTGGTTGCTTGCTCGTCGGAGGAATCTACAGGTGTATACAGTCAGACAATAGGACCTATTTGAGCATAAAGAAACTGACCGCCAACCTCGGACCAGTCGTTTCCTGTAGAATCGCTATCTGTGAGATCTGCGTCATCTGATTCATCCCCACTGGACATCGTAACGTCGTCCTCCCGAGGCTGGGCAACTGGCGTTGAAGTACGTGTTCTCCTGAATGGTGCTTAAGATTAGCTTCTTGTCAAATCAAGTTAAATATATGTAAAAGACTTACGCAAGACGAGCATCGCGGTCAGCCTCAGATACCCCTTCTTCTCCATCGGAGTCAGATAAATTTGCCAGCGTGGAAAGCCTCCAAGATGGGGGCCTAGGACGGAGAGGTTCCTGATGTGTCAAGGTGGCAGTTCTCCCGACGGCCTCAGAATTTCTGGGTAATGTAGGTTGAGGAAGGTATATTCCATTTCTATGGGATAGAAAGTCTGAGGGATTGAATATCAATACCATCGTTTATTCACAGATTGTGTAATCTCACCTGAGAATGATGTAGCTTTAGTTCGCTGCCTGAGTTGGCTGAACATCTGCCTGGCTCGACCGGTCAATCTATCCTGTTCTTCGACAAAGGCCAGTTGATTGCGCGTCATCGTTCGATGTCCTATCGGAGACGAATATAGATCCAAGTAAGCGTCGCATGTCGCAGCGGCAGCTTCCAACCAAATATCCCGGTCCAGAGAAGCCCTTAGAAGCATGGTGAATGAAAAGTGAGGGACCATCAAACTTGTAACCTTGTGGTATTGGTGTGCACCGAGGTCGTTGCTGTCGAATTTCAAGCCTTGGAGCCTCACAAACATTGCCGCGTGTTCCGATTTCCATGATATTTCACTTATTTTAGTTGTAATTTTGTAGAAAGTGACTTATATTCATCAAAACAGTCAGCGCAAGGAATTCGAACAGTTGTGGAAGCTCACCATCGGGGTCAATATGGGGCAAAAAGTCTTCTGCTGGCGCATTCACGAGGTCTACAAAATTCAGGCGGAAGAAGTTAGCAGCCGCAACTAGAGGAATTGCCTCTCTTGCGGACATGGAGGCCTTCACATCCCCAATCGCGATCTCCCAAAGACAAACGTAGGTCGCGGTCTTTGGTTGTGGGCCGAATAAACGATTCGCCGTAATGTCAATTCCTTGAGAATGGTGAATGGATGGCCAGCGAACGCGAAAAACGAGTTCATACCATCAATAAGGAAGATCGGAGATGAGACTGTTGTACTAGCTCCTGCGGCAGGTTCTGTGTGAGAAATACTGCCGGTAATTGTGTCCATGTTCAAGGACATTCCTGAAATAGAGTTAGAGATGAATCAAGCGTTCAACGAGGACGGTACCTAACTCACCCATATAATAGTCATGAATTCTGAATTGCATTTGTACTTCTGGGACCTTGAGCGAAATACAAGAGCTGTCTGCCCCGGGTCCGAGCAAATCAGGTTCGGAAACATTCTGGGTCGGGCTGCCAATCAAACCTATAGGCAACAAAATTTTAGCCTGTTCGACTCGCAGCGAGATTTCGACTTGAAACATGTTGGCCTAAAGAATCGCATCAAAGAGGAGGTAAAGTATCATATAAGCAGAAGCAGACCTTCCTAGGCCGGAATTTCAGTGCAATCGGATCACCAACAGGTATATTTCTCGCTCGTTTGTCTAAGTATTCGGACAAAGTCTGGAAATGCGTGAAAGATCCCAGGTAGTTATCTCGCAATACCATAAAATAACGAATAGACCACCCGTAAGCACGATAGGCGGCATTTTTAACCTGGTAGTAGGTCAGAATATATAAAGATAAGAGGTCAGTCTTATCTCACGTCAAAGTCTAGGCGGAGTTGTTCGACATTCTCAGCCAGAACCTCAGAAAAATAGCGATAAGACCCCACTATGTTGAGCGTGGATGTTTTAAAGAAGTTTGCCCCTGTCTTTCGATGTGATGCGTGGGTGCTCCATCGCGGCAATGAGAGATTAGCAACCATATCTGGAGCAGTAACGGTAAATGAAACTGAGGTAAACTCGGGCCTGAATACATTTGAAGGTATTGTCGTCGAGGTTCTTAAGTGGGGCCCTCTTAGAATGAGCAAAGCTGAAATTGGCGACCTCAGAACATATCATGGGAAGAGATGTGGAGCCTACCATTTTCTTCTTTGATTAACGGTTTGTCAACTATATTCTGATCGTTTGCATAGAGGTTCATCTCGAAGTGATGCATCTCGAGTTTGAAGCCGTATATCATCGGAATAAACTTCTGATAATCAGTGGGAGGTCCGGAAGCCCAGTCTTTCCCCAAGTCGGTGAACATGTTGATGTGATCGCGCAGTAAGAACATCACAGGTTGACGGAGATAGACAGCAATCGACCATAGACGCTCAGCATCCCAGGCAACTGGAGCCGGAAGTTCGCAACGAACCTAAAAATGTATCAGAACTCTGTAGCACAGAATGCGGGCTTGACAATACCCTGCAAGATTCGGCAGATACAAGGCGAATATCGTTTAGACTTGATCTAATGGCCACTGTATCAAGGTGTACTTCCAGCGTTGATTCAAATCCTGACGGACCCACGACCATGGGCATGACGTAGTTGATAGAAGATCGGTCTCCCACTACTACATTGATAGCCACTGCCTCTCGTTTGCGGGGCCTGTGTGGTACGTCGGACATCCCATCCCATTGCCAGTCCTGAAATAAACCCTAAGGCATTGTATAAGACAAGAAGAGGAATCGATCACCTTTGAGGCTTCTCGGAACGGAATATGCAAAGTGGTCTCATCACGGAGCTCTAGAAAGATATGGAGAGCTGTCCAGACCCTTTTATCCCCAGGATTGAGTTTGGTGGTAACCTCTGAATTGCGATATGCTGCGGGGAAGAAAACACGCTGCAGCTCTGCTCTGTATATCACGCCGTAAGTTTTTTTTTTTGCGAAAAAAATCGGGAATGCTGGCAAGATCTATCTTACCGTTGGCGATCTGCCCATGGTCCGTAACGCAAGAAACCACCATAAACGACCAGATCGAACCCCCACTCAGGAGGTGTGTCTCCATTTCCGATATCAAATATCCCATCCACACCATAGCGAGCAGCGACAGGGTGAGAAGGCACTTCGCCCACAACATCGACATAATACGTAAGCTCGAGAGTCGGAGCCTCTAGAATTTTTCGTTCTATTGCATATTCAAATGCTGAAAAATCGATGCCAATTGGTGTATCTTCGTCTGCGACCTTTTTTCCCTTTCTAACATGAATAGGCGGCATGGCCGATTCATGCGCAATTCGCTGGGCACGCCGAGTGGAGAAATATTCCGTAATAAGGCCATATAATCGGAGCTGTCGCCATAGCTTTGAAAATGCCCGGTATGGTTGATAAAATGAGGGTTTTCGGAGGGTTGAGTACCTGGAAAACACGTGGGCACGAAGCCAGGGGATAAAGCAAAAATGAAGACACGAACTGCTTGATCCTGCTGTGAACAAGTGTACCTAAGTTGGCCATCAGATCGACGTAGTCATCATTATGTACAAGTTTGATAAGCGTGTCATGGAACTTGAGGCCGAGTACCTGCTTATAGAGGTCATATCTTGACCTCGACTTGAAAAAAATCAATAAGATGAGCAGTGTGGTGGCATTAGGGACATACTGCGACGATACCAAATGTGCCAATTGCATGCTGGAACTCCGCGACAAGAAGATTAGGTGTAGAGGGATTGCCCAGAATGATTGCACCTGTTTGAATCTCGATCCCAAGAGGTAAAAGATCCTTCGGGTCCAAGGTGGGCAATTGACGTCGAAACCAAGCTAAAGCTTTGTTTATTATAGATGGTAGGCGAATCGAGGACCGGACAGCAGATGGAGGATGAAAAGGGGAGGATGAATCTTGGGGTGGAAGGCATAAGCTGAATGAATATAGAGGAGAAAGGTAAACAGCACACCTTGTCTCGGAAATCGACTAAAAAACCTGCGATGGGAGCTTGAGCGAGAGGCTGGTCGGTGTGCTTTCTCCATTTGCTCCACAATACCATCATACGCCGCTGTTCGGTTATAAAGAAACCATTCCACGCCCTGGAAGGACAATTGAACGCGGCAGGACCAAAGACGCGATGAGTGCCCTGCTGTGAGAACTTTAGAGGTAAGTTTGAAGGCCCAATTGCTGCTTACTATCTTCGCCACGAACAGAATTCAGTTCTTCTTCAGAGGTGGGGCGTCGTATCCAATATCTCCATTGGATCTGCCCTTTGACAAGCTTTATAGTTTGGTTACTCGAGTGATACCGCACATCCTTGAGTAGTATTCTTCCTGTGAGTAGAGAGAAGTGAATGGAACCTAGATATTTTATTGTGTTAAGAAAGATGCTTGCCATAGGCTGATGACAGACTTACCAATTTCAATCCAAATACTTGAACCCTCTTGGTTCCAGAAAAGGATACGAATAGTCTGACCGATAATAAATGCAATGAACCTATTCCAGTAGAAGAAGTACAAGATAAGAGCCGCGACTATGCAAATGCACGCTATGAGGAGGAGCTGGTTAAACATGGCCGGAGAACGGAGCGTGTGCAGAATCCAGCTCGAAATTTTGATTCAGCCTTGTTTCCGCAAATTGGGTAGGCTGACGGTAGAATTTATAACATGAGGCAGAGGAGGAGGAGCCTGAGGAGGAGGAAGAGGAGAGTTCAACAAGTACGCGGGCCGTGATTTCCTCACTGGATGCAGGGATGACAATTTTGCGCTAGAAAATCCTTATGTAATCTTCGGACTTTGAAACCCCGGTCCGACCTAGTCGCGTCAATATTCTCTCCTTGCTCTCTCAATGCTCTCCTTACTCTCGACGTGATAATTCCCCCATTGTAACTCTTGAAATTCGATTTTATATTCTTGAATGGTCTGGGACCTGTTATGAGTACTCAAAAATGGCCCCGGGACACCGCTGGCAGGATCCGATTGGCCTAGAGACGATTAATGTCATTGTGAAGATTGTACCATCATGGACGAATGGGCTGTATCTGGTTCAGCTCGAGCTTGTTTCTGGGATTCTTGATGGGAAGGACATCCTTTTCTGCACCGCTACCGGAGATGGAAAGTCAGCAGCATTCGCTATTCCTGGTCTTGTCCTCGTCGAATACAACAAAAATGCTGGGGCATATCCTCCCGGCTTTCCTACTCGAAAGCGGCCTATTGACATTGTAATCACACCAAAAAAGGGTCTTGCTAATAATATTGTATGTGTCTCTTCAATTCCTTCCTCACGGCTTATTAGGTTTACGAACTGTCAAAACTGAACGTGGCTGCATTCTCTTATTGCTCCGAAACCCTAACCAGCGCGAGGAAGACCGGACTCCGTTTGGCAGAGAAAATCAAGGAATGTATTCAATGGCAGGTGGTATGTGTAGACTTGGAGCACCTGCATGACAAGGAGTGGAGGGAAATCACGGAGAGTCCCATGTTCCGATTCAATGTTCTATTCGCATGCATTGACGAAGTCCATCTTATTAACACATGGGGCCTTTCTTTTCGTCCTGCTTTCACTCTCATCGGAACTTTCTTGCGTGAGCGCTTTCCTTCGTCGGTATCTGTCGTTGGTCTCTCTGCAACTCTCGAACCTGGTTTACCAACGGTCTCTGTTTGCAAGAATCTGGGTTTCTTCGAGGGCGGTTTCAAACTTATCAGGAGATCTAACGAGCGCCCGAACACCCAATTCAGCATCGAGTTCCAGGCTCATGGAATGAACGGCGACAAGTTTCCGCAACTGCTTCCATACTTGGCCAGCGGAAGAAAGACGATCATACACTGTCAAACACTTGAGCAAGTCATTCGCGTATACTTTTATCTTTGGCAACTTCAACCAGACAGAGCCAACAAGCTCATACGAGCTCGGATATACCATGCGATTTGCCCTTCCGAGTACAATGAGGCGACGATACGCCTGATCGAGACTGATCCACGCTGTCAAATTGTTATTGCCACTGTCGCTTTCTCAAATGGGCTCAACGCAACTACTCTGCTTGGCAGTCTTTCTCTTCAACACTTAACGAGGCTTGGCAGGGAAAGGGATGTGTGTGAAGGAACCGAGACATGATTGGGCGGGGTGTTATCTTTGCCCACCGAAGTATCATTAAAGCAGCAGAAAAGTATCTTTGCAGGTACGTTTTATCATTTGTCACCATGTACATCACTGATATTATTTCAGCTCTCACTGCTCCACAGAACATTCTTTCAAAAACGAACAGGGCACCCCGTGTTTTCGACAAATCAAAAGCTCTCGTTATTACGGAAAAGTCTTGTTATATTGCCTGTGTCAACGCCTGCTATGAGGATCCACCTTTGGATCCATCTCGTCCAGATCTGTCTCGCTTGGACTGTATTGCTGCTGGTCGCCACCTACCCTGCTCACTGTGTCTAGCGCGGCAAGGAAGAACGATTACTTTCCCACCTTCTCCTTCTCCGACAGGTTCACATTCATTGCCCATTTTAACGCCTCTAGGCGATGCTTCTCTCCAGAAATTGCCTATACAGAAGAAAGACAAGTTGAAAAAGACTGAACGTATCCGTGCTGAGAAACATTTCCTTGAATTTGGAGCGTCAATCTGCGAGCTAGAACGGAATTCCAACAACCACAACCTGTATCTTCCACGTTCGTCTTATTTTCAATCCCATATCATATCCTCGATACTTGACCAGCTTCTCGTTATTCATTTTCCTGCTCAACTCGAAGATATCGTTAAGAACTCCTGGATGCATTACCCAAATCATTCAACCGCTCTCTTTAACTCAGGAATCGCGACCCAGACTGCCATTGTTACCCAACGGAGCAGCAAAAAATCTAAGCAACGCGACAGACGACGTATGAACCTCCCTGAAGATGAAAGTGACAGTCGACCACCTTTGCCCGACCCTGCCTCCTCGGCCGTAGAAGCTGTGAACCAAGCTTCATCTCGCAAACGTGTGGCTATAGAGGACATAACCAACACTGCGAAGCGGCGCCGAGCTCCCAGAGCTTCTCAACCCACTGTTGCTCAAGCATTTGAAGACTTTGGGCCTAAGTATCGCACACGCAGACGTGGTATAGTCGCAGAAGGGTCATCAGGAGCTGGTGGAAAGGAAAATGAATCGTAACAGACTCAGACCTTTATGATTGAAAACAACTTTATTCATTCGTTCTTCAACGGTTGTACCTACTTGTTGTTCTAGTCAGAATTATACAAGTCATCATCTTCGTCGCTGTTTACACCATCCGAAAGTAAACCGTCGTCATAATTTTGCTCTCTGTCCTCCTCCTCACATGAATTACTTCCCTCATCATCGCCTTGCGCATACCACGCTCGGTGCATCAACCCAGCCTCTGAGATCTACATGTTGTAGGATGAGCCACTAACCAGATGGTCATTGCTAGGGTCAACTTCGTTAAGTTCGCAATCTTTGGACGGAGTAGATGATGATGACGACGATGAGCTGGATGATTCAGATTCAGAAACACCTGGCTCCAAGTCGGAAGTGCGGGAAACTTCGCTAAGAGGTGGGTCAATGTCGATATTGTCGTTGAAAGAGGGAGTTTGCTGGACTTGTTCCTCGGAATGAGGCCTCTCGCTTGCTAGTTTACACGCCTGAATATCAGCAATAACATCTGCATAGCTAGTTGTCTTGTAAATGAGGTTGTCGAGTTTGTCTTGGAGTCGGTCGTGTCCGTGGTCCAATTGATTTCTTGCCGCATATCCTAAAGAGCGTCCAGAGAAGAGATGGATATTCTCCTTTAAAAAAAGTCAGGAGAAGTCGGAGTTCGTCAGATAGATGGGGGGAGTGTCTTTCCGCGATTGGTCAGATCAAATGCATTCTCGATCTCTTCCTTGATTCGTAAGAAGTGTTCAACATTAGGCGAGTGTGTGTTCCGGTAAAAATTGTCATCGAAATCGCCACCCCGTTTCTTTACCATGTCCTCGAGCCAGCGGTTATAATGCTCTTGGAGCAAATCCATTTTCCGAGCTCACCAGTGACGTTCACGAGCCAGTTGTTGAGTATTGCATCGCGAAGGTCTTGAGAGGCGTCGTACCGTAAGAGACAGTATACTTCGAGGAGATATGTCATGTAATTCTGATGCGACGACCCAGCAAACATAAATATCCAGACCTGTCAATTATGTTAGTGCTCTAGACCCACGAAAATCACACCAGGTTATTCACCTTCATAATCTCGAAAGCACGTCCAATATCGCCTTCCGGTACCGCGTATGCAATCTCAGTCCACAAGCCAAAATCCTGCAGGAAAAGAATACTATTTGCAAGAACGCGATCCCCGTCAAAATTCGCAGCCTCTTCATGAACCTTAGGCACATTCTCGGTTGGAAGAGGTGGGTCCGCTTCTTCCAGGTTCTCGTTGGCTTGTGTCACTGCCTCGACGTGTGACGAGCTGCCGTCGGGAGAGCCCAAGTTTGGGGACGCGGATGATGGGCCAAATTTGACTTTCAACGGTGCAGGTGCATTAGTCGAGTCTGCAGTGAATAAAACCTGTTCGTAGGCATCCTGGCAACCAAAAAAGAACTGCCTGATCTCGACAGGTTGTTACATCAAGCAAACATTCTTGTGGGCCGCTATGCCAGATCCGAGAAACGCGACAGAAGGTCCAGCTCCGCTTCGAGAAGTACCCTCCCTATAAACAAAGAATTGTCAGAAAACCAGTCAGCGGTGAAAGTTAAATACGGAAGTACCTCCAACAGGCTTCCCAAATCAAAGTCATGCTTCGCACAGGCGGATAGTAGTCGCAACTACTGAGATTACCTGGCCGTTTGAAACCTGTAAGATTTGAGCAGCGAGAAAGCGAGGAAGGATCTTTGCTTGTCCCTGGTCCGTAATGATTTGCAGCTATTGAATTGATCATTGTGGCCTGAGCATGCCCGATTTCAGGTGTAGCAATACGATTGCGGAATGATTTGTGGTTGTCGGGAATAGAACACAAATACTTCTGTAGACGAAGTGTTGTTGCATACAACGCACCATCCCCACGAACTCAGGAGAGTAATTTATCAGCCGCTTCAGGGCCCACGCCCATCTGTTCATCGAAGTCGAGGATAGCTCGGGACATTCCTTGGGTTTCAATCTCTCTTTCAGCGTTAGTTCCTAAGGGCTGGACCACAGTCTTCCGTCCTTCACGCATGCGATCCTTGGCAACAGGCGGTAAGCGGAACCGTGATGAGATTTCTGCAGACATGAATTTCAATTCCGGAATGTAGTCAACGAGAACACGAGCCCAGTGGAGGGCCTGGACGGTTCGCAGATGCGGCCAGTCGATATCGTTCCAAAGTGTTTCGACAGTCATTTTTGTCCGTTCTTTCTTGGCCACGCGCAAGAGATGACCCTGTAAATAAAAAGCGCCAGGCTTTCAGTCATTGAGTCGTATGGCAGTAGCCGCGGTTCCAACCTTGAGTATACTCTGCCGTGCGATTCCTCCTTCGTAGACAGGGCAATACTCCTGTACATTATCAAGAACCAGACACCATTCAGTTTCGCCTCGTGCCGTTGCATCCTGAACAGCCGCTCGCAGGGCAGAAAGACTCGAGCCTGTAAGGGAGTTAAGTGCGTTTCGGACAGTCGTGTCGCTAACGATGTCTCCCAACCGGCTGTAGACACGCTTGACATCGACGTGGGATTTGGCTGCAAAACGCCATACGCCCAAGACTATCGCGAGATTTCCATTTGCATAGCGGTTGCGTGCAAGTATGAAAGAGCTGATTGCACCGAGTTGAACCTGAGAATGGATAAGCACTCAACACCAATGAACAGATTCTAAACACCTACAATAGGATGCGGGCGTCGCTTCTTTATAATTACAACGCCGTTCTTGCGTGAGGCAGCCATCGACTCAGTTAGATACCAAGAAACAGGTGCGCGAGCTTTGTATTTCCCGCAGAGGGCAGCAATATTAAACTTTCCCAGAGCCTCCCAAGTGACGAGATTGACAGCGTCCTCCGAACGTCGTCTGTTAGTCGATGCACGGAGATGAACATCATCATCTTTCACAGTAAGCTCGTGAATTTCATGGTGAACGTGATTGGCAACAAGATTTGTTGCCCAAGTGAATAGAGAAGGACGCGCATGGAAGATTTCGGAAGCAGAGACAGATGGAGAGAAAGGTGCATGACGCTCGTGGGATGGAGTCGATCTTGAAGACGGTGCACTGTGCTTGTGAGAGTATATAAGAGCAATAGTATCAGCCATCTTGATCTTTGTTTTTCCCTGAAGGAACCGAGCGACAGCGACGCCATGAGCGGTCCCGCGAGGATCTTCCTTTCCGGCAACGCGAGTGGGGTTGTAGAATAGAATCTGTACAAATTCACCGATCGAATCGAAGCCTGGGTCTCCTAGAATCTCTTCCATTCATTTGAATTTTGCTTCCAGCTTTTGTGTTTTATCTTGGGGAGCGCGAATTAGTCTTGGTTGACTCGAAGATTCACTTAGATTTCCGAAGGGAGAGCCGAGAGATGGTAGCGAGGTAGAAGACGAAGAGGCTAGGAGACTTTCAGGAGAAGGTTGAACATGTTGCGACGCTCCAGAATCTGACGAACTGAGTCTAGATTGCGATAGGAAGGGTGAGATGAAGTTTGGAACTGCTGGAACTTGAATTGTGGGCGTTCTTGTATGATCGGACGGCTCGAATATTTTCTTCCATGGAAGATAACGTTTAAATGAGATACGAGCTTAATTGCAGAGCCTAGGAGGAGTTGTGGAACTACAAACGTGTCAAGAGTCAAGAGGGACGAGGGAATATATATATTGACGCGACGCGGTTTCAAAGTCCGAAGATTACATAAACATTTTCTGGCGCGGTTTCTGGGGCGCGGTAAAAAAACAGGACTAGTGTAGTGGTGGTGGAGAGAATAGCTTTTTTGCTGGATGGCTTAATAACCCCTTAGGTTCAAACCTTAATTAAGACAGGATTTTAAGTGTTAAGGGTTAAGAAAAAAATTGGGGTTAATAACCCCCTAGAATACAATACTGGAACTTAACGAGCAACAGGAGGGAAATACATTTGACCATGTCAAGAGGTTCATACAATGTCTAAAATCACGACTTCCCTCGCCACAGATTATCTCGCCGTGGCCCTCCCGACAAGAAGCGGAACCCTTGGCCTTTCTTCTCCTTCGACCTTCGGTCTCACCAGAACCGAACGATGGCTCCCGATTTTCGTCTCTGGGCCGTTAGGGAACTCAAATATGAAATCGCGTGCAATAATGGAAATCACGGCCTCGAACAATCAAGGATGAAAGAGAGTCACGAAAAATCTGGAACGAAACTCACCTTGAATTCCGTCAGAGCAAAATTCTTCCCTATACATACCCTTGGTCCCAACGCGAACGTCAACAGGTTCCGATACCCCTGTATTTTCTCCCTCTTTGCGTTCTCCTTCTCATAATTTGTATCCGAAACCAGCCACCGCTCCGGGTTGAATTTATCCGCGTCTGAACCCCAGAGTGCCTCAGAGCGGTTCACACCTGCAACCGGCACGCGAATGCTGGTTCCCTTCGCGATGAACAGGCTATTGATAGATGTTCCAGAGGCGGTGACGATGGGCTCTGTAAGTGGGAGGATGTCATTTTCCACCGCCTGATCGTCGGCAAGCGTGAACATTGGATAAATATCAAGTAAAAGAATATGATAACTAACCACACGGGTCACCTCACCCGCTGCGGGACGGAGCCTAAATACTTCGGAGGTGAAGGCGTCCAGATAGGGCAATCCATTTACGAGCTGGTCGTAGGTTGGGTCCTGATCTCCAAGATGTGTGCGGAGCTCTGCACGGAGTTTTGCGTGTACTTCAGGGTGGCGGGCGAGTTCGATGAGGCCCCACTGGAAGAAAGGTAATAAACCCACGATCATCCTGAAGAAGAGATGAATAAACTAACCGTTAAACTAACTAGATGGAAGGAGGAGCATAAGTTCGATTCGGATTCGTGAGCGATGGGAACGTACTTGACATTGACTCATATCCGGCGATCATCAGTGAATTCTTTAATTAAGTGTTAGTTTGAAGAAACGTGGTCGGGAAATAATATAAATACCATCTAAATACTGAAGTCAGTACTGCGGGACCCGCAACAGTATCAATTTACCTGGGCCACGATCTCATCAATCGACATGTGTATACTTGAACTTGCGGTTTCCGCCCTCACTGCAACACCGGATGAGTCTGTGCGAGTAACTCTCACCAACGCAACAACTTACGAAGTGTCCCAATAATTGACTTGTCAATTTCTGTACCCAAAAGTTCCTTCTCTTTAGCAGCTTTCTCCAAGAGTTGTCCTGCAATATCCTTCACTGCCTTTGTTACATTGCTGAACCTTTCCCATCTCTTATTCGGAATTTTAGTGAATAGCCAGGGTAGACGCGGTCCAATGGAGAATGCAAGCATTACGGAAAAAGAGGGCTTGGCGGAATCGAAAGAGTCTAAGCCTTCCATGATGGGGGATCTTTTGCCATCGAGGGACTCAAAATCGTGCGAAAAGCCACCTTTTCCGATGCTATCGAGTCTTAAAAAAAAGGTCAGGAAGATCGGGAAAGAAAGGGTCGAGGGACGCACGAGACACAGTTCATCCTGACAAGTTGGACGGCAGTAGATAAGCACTGGTAGTAGTTGAGGAAGGAAGACTTTGAAACCCCACCATTGTTGTACATCGATGATAGCGCACTGGGCTTTCCCAGATGCTGATTCCAGGGATGAGTTCCAATATTCTGAAAGCTGCGTTCGTCGCATCAACACGACGAATGAGAAAACTTAGATGGCAGAACTGAAAATTTTACCTTGTGGGCGTTATCCAAGAAAACGGGTGTAATATTTCGAATGGCTGAGATAGAAAATGCTGGGGATGTAGCCCTCCGTTGCCTATTCATGGACAACTAAGATCAGGATTAAGGGTTGGTGTCCATGGTCCTTTCGACGCACCGTTTATGAATCTCTCCCTCCATAATTAACAAAATGTCGCCCAACTGTCATTGTACAAGATTACTCCGATAAAAGATTAACAAAGGTTACAGGAACTCACCAATCGGCCAGAGGTCAACCTCATGAATTTAGGTTGTTGATAGGTCGATGTGTCCTTCGCGAAGAATTGTGCGAGGGCTTTCGGGTCATTCAGAACAATCATTCTAGCGCCTAGGCTAGTTGGGACTTCGTAAACGGGTCCATACAGCTTCTCCCAGGCCTGATATATGACACCGAGGTCGGAAGCCTCGAACAGATCCCTGGAGAGGCCGAAGAAGAGACTCTTGCTAGGCGGGCCATTGAGCCTAGGTGTATGAGCCTGGCGAGTGGAAAGGAGAGAGAAACCAATTAGAAGAAAGGCTAAGGCGGCTAGACCGACATTGAGGTTTGCCGAGTAACCTTTGAGAGGGAAGTTCTCGAGGAGGGTGGAGGCGTTCATCGTCAAAATGTAGATCGATGTGCACCTCTGGGACCTATATGATATCGTCTGATGTCCATTTCGGATGTCTCTCTGGAGCATCCCATGAGGTCTTGCGCAAGCTTCGCAACTATGCTGAAATTGTTTGAGCACACCACACTTTCGGGCTTGGATACCCCGTTTCTGAAAGGACAGATAAGTTCAAGTAAAAAAGGGCATTTCGTCTGATGGAATGGGGCACGTAGATCATCTCCCTGATCTCCGGGTCGTGGGTATACATTTCAGAAGTCAGCCGGTTTGCGGGTCCCGTTTGCCCATCCGGTAATATAGTGGATGACCAGTGCATTCCCTCGCTCCGCTCTTACAGAATCAGCATGACCTTTTGAACTTGTTTTGTGACTATGTTTATGCACAGTACTCTATCTTATTTTTTCCGAAGTCAGTAGTTCAGATTTTCTTTTAGTTATAGAAATTGTTTTGGTACATAAAGGATGCAGGAGAGACCACTGAGAAACTGAGCAGAAGGATCGGCGGATTTCGTGAAGACAACTCGTCCCCCTATAGAAAACCCTTTGTTTCTTTACATATATACAAAGGCAATTTCGAGTGGTCTAGTAGTGAATGGTTCAAGAAAAGGAAAGTCATGGACCACCAAATTCGTGCTGTGGCCCATTGAAACCGCGATTTCGATAACGAAAAGTTTGCGAAAAGTACAGAAGCACCGACAATCCTATTCCTGCGATCTGACAGTGGCAATCTCATTCGGAACGCGCAACGCATGGCCCGAGGAACGACACCATCATCTAGCCTTTTTAGTAGTAGTGAATGAAAGACGAATCGTTCAATGATAGACGTCCTATCATGTGCGTTATATCGAGGGTTTCCTCATATAGTTACAGTATGGACTGGTCACGAGTCTAAGTCCACGTTCGTTGCTGGAACTTCGTGCAATAGCCACAATCAGCGCAACTCCAATTTCATTTAATCCTATGTTGGCTGAAAGTGTCTCGCGGTCAGATCGCGGCTGGAATGTTCTACAGATGCGTTGGCGCACTGGCACGGGCCCATTGACCGTGAGAATTCCACAGCCTCACACTGCGCGAAATGAGATCCTACTAATATGATAAGTAGTAGTGTGGGAATGCATACTTACTTGTTAAAAGGGATAGTACGGGATTTTGAAGTGCATACATAGCTGCAGGCTGCAGACTTCTCGCCCCTCCAACTAACAATGCGTGTTATTGGATTCTTCACTCTCGTCTCACTAGCCCGACTGTCCTCACAGAGCCCCAGCCAGATTCCTGTTACAATCAGCCCCACGACTTTGACTTGGCCCTCTGATGTCGTCGATGTCGAGTGCAGGCCAGAGTTCTATCCCGGATTCCAGACGAGCTCCTTTCAATACGACATTCCTGCCACAGCTTTCATCGAAGCCACAAAGTCATTCTTCAACTCTACATGGTATGTAAGTACAATCCGTCTGCGCTCCTAGGCTGTAATGAGGCCTAAACGTTAAACTCTTGCTTCCATTAAGGGCGAGGAGATCTATGCAACTGAAGGAAGAGACAACTTCCCTGGTTCCATCCGCTTTGGGAAGGTATTCGGCGTCCCCTTCGCTGAGCGCCTGGTCGGCTACTTCCACAGGCCCCACAAACTTGATATTCAATTCGTCCTGACCAACGCATCCCTCACCCTCCCCGTTGAGCCAAAACCTATCACACTTGGTCCCGTCTATGAAGAGCTTATCTTCTCGAGCATCTGCGCTGAGACCGGCACCTATGTCCACATGACGGTGAACTATTGCACGGATGAGCCCGCGATAGCATACGATGCATACGTCAACGCGAAGAATGATGTGATGGTGGCGTTGGCGAATAAGTTGGGAGCCAACCGCTTTGAAGGGTCTTGTCCTTTAGGTGAGGCAAACTTCTTCTGGAATTTCTTAAGCTGATAAATTTCCTGCGAAAACTCTAGTCTCGAGGTCTTGAACGAATGGAACGCATTTACCGGCTAAGTCTTACTTTGTTCAAATATCTCAATAGGTGTTTCGTTTTGTACGAAACTATGATCATGCCTTTAGGCTGTGATTCCCTCCATGTCGTCCTTGGGTAACTTCTACACACATTCCAAACAATTAGTCGTGGTTATGAGCTTCATCAGGAAAAAACCAAATTCTGATTTTTGCAAAATTTCCGTGAATCGTGTAAGGATTTTCTCAGAGTAAATGGCCTATTTGATCAAAGAGTCATAGTTCGATGGTCTTATAAGATCCAGGCACAGTCCTGTGTGAACCCTTGATAACGGTGCGTTTGTATCAAAAATCTGATCTTATCTCCAGCGCGTCCGCTTCTCCGGCGTTATGGCCACTGCGGACACTGGCATCATTCAATGTTTTGGCACTGTGTAATGTTTTAACTAAGGTCCCAACTTAGAGTAATGTTCAATTATATCGGCTAGTGCCTGGTCCGAGTTTATACAAATACATTTCTGTGAGGGCTCAACATTTTTGGCGAACGACTTTGCATTCATTATCTCAGCTGGGGAGTTAAATTTCGCGACCGAGAACTGCCAGTGCACGATACCTCCCCATTTGAATACAAACCTATCCTTGATGAAGGTATGGGCTCGATTTGGTGATCTGCAGCTCGACTCTTTCCATTGTTCAGGTCCGTACTTATGAACTTTTGGGGAGCAGAGAGTGACGTTTAATCTTGACATATTGGAAACAATACATTCACGAAAATATAATGGAAACAATGCAACGACGGCGATACGGTGTTAGGCCTTTCGATCTGGTGGATATAGAAACAACATATTCACCGGGAAAATATCATCCCGACAATTCTCTTGTTTGCGCAACCATTTCTGTGGCCTCGACGAACCTCGATTTCACAACAACATCAAAAGGCAATGGGCGCCTACAATATACGATGAAAATCGTGGCAAGAAAACCTGGGAAACGACCACTTACGATTTTACCCCATCCACAACAGTTGCTGTCAAGTCAGGAATGATCGGCTTGCCTGTCTTCTCATCAACGACTGGAGAAATCGTAGCTGTCCAGAGGAGACGAGTAATAATGATAAAGAGCGTGTCGTTGGCAAAGTGACGAGCGGGACATAATCTGTAAATATCGCATTAAGGGGGAGAGAATGTCTAGATGTTGAGAATATAAATACCGAGGACCAAAGCCCTATAAAGAAAGTTGTGTTAGATCGCGAGATAGGAGAAATTAGGGAAAGGAGTTTACATATGAAACATGCCCTGGAAATTAGTAAATCAATGAGAATGGTATTCCAACACAAAACATCGTTCTAACCTTCTATAAGCAAGTAAATAGGTTGGAATCTCAGAATTGCACGGTAATTCACGGTCGAAAAAACTGCATACCATCCTTAGTATCCACAAGTGCAGGCAACAGCCGGCCATGTTCGTCGATGAAGCGATCAGGATTGAAGTGATCTACATCTGGACCCTAGGGATGCCTATGAATATGAGGCACGGCCCTGTCCAAAATTGTATACTCGGAACACAACGCACATAAATATTGCGATTGCGATTCATTAACCTATGCATAAAATAGTTGGCTAAGGTCCTCCAAGCTTGAAAACCAAAGGAAGAGTACCAGATGTTGGCAAGACACATGGTGCCCTTCGGGATGAAATAACCCTGATACCAGTCGTCCTTACAATAGAATGAAGATCAAGAATTGATCAGGCGGTGCCGGTCTTACCTCCTTTGTAGCGTGCTCGTTACCTGTAGGAATGTGATTGTTAGTGAGGAGCGTACGCACTCAGAGGCCGTACCAAGTGGTGAAATTGCTCTCCAACGCAAAAGCTCCCTCACAGTTGCTTTCAGATACGGAAGATTGTCCTTATCCTCGAATGCAGGCATCCGAGACCGGCCAACAACGTTGTCAAGCTCTTCTTGGCACTTTCTCTGCTTCTCGGGGTAGGCAATCATAGCAAGGAAAAACCATAACAATGCTTCGGTAGACTGTCGAAGTGTTGCAAAAAAATCAAGGCACGTAAGGCAAGCAACGAAAATTGTTACACTCACCGAGCCGAAGCCTGCCACTCTGTAATTTTTCATCTGATTAGATGAAAAGGCATAGTGGAAGCAAAGACATGCAACGTACATATTGGCAGCGAGCCAGGCGGACTCGATTTCATTTAGGCCAAGTTGACCTCTCTCCCGAACGAGATACTCCGCAAACCCCGGATTCTCATTATAACCATCCTAGATGTGGGTTACGGTAACAAGAATTTAAGGGGAAAACAGTGCATACCATTTGCCTCTCGACCTCCCGAAACAAGTCCAAAAAGAAGGTGGAAAGCTCGATAAACCCTTTCTGCGCATTCTTCTTCCAGGGCATTATTGGTGCAGGAAGGTACTGCACCCAAGGAAAATATTCAATTAGACCCGGAGATACGGCGTTTATTAGAATCTCATGGAAGTGGTTGAACTTCAGGATTAACGAATCGTTCGCAGACTGCCTCGGAGGTATATCATATACAGCGGATAGGAGACCAGATGCTGCCGTACTGCAACGAAGGGGGACAAGATGAAGTAACTGGCCAGGGTAAACAGAATGAACCTACCGATAAACCTCCTGATCCCACTCTTTTGAATCCCGAAGCAAGTTGTCGGTGAAAATCAAAGCCTCTCTTTGTTGTATCTGATAGTATCTGGTGACTCCTGTCTTGCTCAAGCATTCGTGTCCAGCGCGACGCATCTTACGCCACCTGTCTCGAGGTAAAGACCTCCAACTAATAGAGTAGTCGCAAAACTGACATATCGCCATAGTTGGCCAGTCCAAATGATAATCCACGCGTCAGATATTCATTGACTAAAGATCATTTGAGAGTTAGACTTAAAATACAGCGTTAGTCTGCTTTGTTACACACCGATGAATATTTGCCTATTGCTGTAGTTCCCGCCACGTCGGTCAAGGAGATCAACTGCGACCGTATGCGAATTCAGCACCAGTATCCCTTTGCCGAAACTCTCTATATATATAATATCGCCTTTGTGCGACATCATATTAGCCTCCAATTGCATGCTTCGGGCCGACTGTACAAGAGGATTTACCATATTCCTTTCCCCACTGTTCGAAATCTTTCCAAGGCGTACTGGAAAGGCGGGTTCCAAAGAACGGGAGGCCCTTAGGGCCAGGCGGATATTTGTTCTTTGTCCTCGGGAGCCCAAAAGTAGATCTGGCAGAGACAACAAGCAAGCCTGCGAGGGTAACGAAGCCGAAAATGGAGGCGGACGGGTTGAGGTCGAACATTTCAAGTCGCACACTCAGTGCCTCCGATGTGAAGTCCTATTAAGTATATCCTTGCACACTTTCCGGTTTCTATCCAGCCCATGAAGGAAGATAAGGAAAATCGGAATCGTGTGAGATAGCGGCATAATTTAAGTGCAGAAACCAGCACTTTTTGTGCGCCACCAAGAATTTCACCGACAGAAACCTAATACACAGACAATGAAAAATTTTCCTTTTCCATCACGGACATCTGACCAAAAATGCAAGCGGCTCCACTCATTGTTCTCGCAAAATGGGGTAGATTTGGCAGCGCTCTAGTTTAGACATCAGCTGAGGAACCTACATAGCAGATCGACAGAGTCGACCATGGATTTCTTTCCTTCTTGGAGTTGACCCAGTGTACCTCGTCCTCAGGACCTTTCGTAATGGTGCGGCACCACGGCAGCCTATACACAATCCAGCCATGACACGAACCCTTGATTGCATCAATAGTCTGATCTCATCTCACCGGCACCTGTCAACGGAAATGGAATGTCTTTGGCATTCAATCTCCGAAAACCATGGGTTCTGCAGTTTCACGAGCTCCTGCAAACTGCAGTGCTTCACATTGGTGAATTAGGCCGGTACGTCACGGTATCAATCGTGGGTCGACTCCCCATATGATCAAACGCCTCACTGACTAGCTTAAAAAACCGAATGCGTAACAGATTTCCGCCACATGAAGCGTAACTTTAAGTGGTGTCGTCCCCTGTTGGAAATCAATTGCCATGTTCCAGAAGTCAACTTTGTACAAGATTGGAGGGTCCATTCATAAGGCCCTCCGAACTGCCACGCTAAAGTTAAGTTAGACAAGACATAAGTATGTGGAGTGGTGAAATAATATTAATTAGCTGAATATCCATCAAAATTCGCAGATCTTCCCGTTACATAGTTATTGTGAGCTGGCTCATGGACTAGTTCTATTTGCACCAGGTCCGAAATCAAGGTTGAACCTCCTTGGGCGCAAAGAACTGGGGGGTACTCCTCCAGGAAACCACACAGCCGACACCAATGTTCGACCAGTTAACGTTTTCGACCGCCCTTGTCCCTATCCTTGCGGGCTTCTTCGTTGTTTCTGTCATCCCCGTCTTCAGATGGCTCACAAGGGCAGGGAACAAATATCCGCCTGGTCCCAAGGGTATCCCGTTTTTCGGAAACCTCTTCCAGCTCTCCAAGCAAGATTTTGAGGAATGGGGCCACAAATATGGTAGAGGGCCTTGACTTGTCTAGCTGCATCTAAATATCTCGACGCTGAACGCTACGCGTATAGGCGATATGACTTATCTGGAAGCCTTCGGGCAAGGCATACTGCTACTGAATTCGCACACAGTGGCCGTTGATCTCCTTGAGCGTCGCAGTGGGATATACAGTGATAGACCGAGTTTCATCGGTGCGCAATATTTGGAGTCAATAACGCATATCTAACCATTTTAATTGTATTCAGTTATCAATGCACTCACACACGGATTATTTTTGGGGGCAGCCAGCTATGGCGACATGTCAGTGACTTGACCTCTACTAGCGTCCCAATCAACTGAATAGCTTTGCCTCGAAACAGGTGGCGCAGGATGCGTCGCGGCGGGCACGAATGTCTAAACAAGGCAGCGAGCAGCCGATACTACCAAATACAAGAAAGGGAAGCTCTTATTTTTACCGAGAACTTGTTGCAGGATACCAAAGATTGGCATCAAGAAGTTTCTCGGAAAGTTTATTCCGCTCTTTACAGTCCATTGACTTTACTTATAAATGGTATCCTCAGTTCATCAATATCTCTTCTCTTGTCTACCGTGTATGACGTGCCTCCGACCCTATCTTTGGACGATCCTTTGATCAAGAAGTTCAATAACTTTGACAACCTTATCATTGACGCCGCATATCCTGGGAACCACCTCGTCGAATTCTTCGGTTTGATGAAATTCCTTCCCTCAATTTTCGCTCCCTGGAAGCGCAGGGCGGAGAAAGGATTCATAGAGTTTTCCACCTTCTTTGAGCAGTTATGCCGAGATATCAAGAAACAACTTGTACGTGCTGTTTACCCTGTTCACACTGACCATTTTTACTGGCGCACTAGGATGCAGGAGATGAAAAGCCTGGGATTGCGGGGTACGTCGTTCGGGAGCAAAGACGCCTTGGTCTGAACGATGCCGAGAGTGCTTGGCTACCTGCGACTTTGTACGAATACCCTCTTCTCTACAAGTAACATATCTGGTCTAACATGGTTGATAACCACAGTGCGAACGGTTCAGCATCGGTCAGTGTACTGAGTTTTTTGCTTCGTCTACATGACTCAATCCGTCAAGGAAAGCAGGTCGCTGAGGCATTGTTATGGTTCTTCCTTGCTATGGTTGCTTTCCCTGAAAAACAGAGAAAATGTCAAGAGGAGCTTGACGCCGTTGTCGGTCGATCGAGGATGCCTGTTGTCGACGACGGCGACAATCTTCCGTATATGAGAGCAACAGTAAGAGAGCTTTTGCGTTGGAGACCAATATCACCACTTGGTCGGTTCCCTACGAATTTGTGAATACGATTGAGCTAAGGTTCTTGGCAGGTACCCAGCACGTCACAAGGCAGGTAAGCACCCTGCATGCCTCATTCCATGCATGGTCTTGACGCTTTTTCAAGGATGACTGGTATCAAGATCACTTCATCCCCAAGGGCACGATGTGTTTCGCACATATTTGGTATTCTTTCTTCAGTCCATTACAGCGTGGCCTTTGCCAATTTCTCGTCTCACAGGTTAATGAATCGGGATAAAAAAAAATACGTAGGTCAAGTGCTGGGTATCCTTCCCAGTTTCGTGCGGTGTGATTAGTGCTAAGATGCTTTCTCAGGGTCCAGATGCAGAAGACTTCAATCCTGGCCGCTTCCTCGACAACCAGGGAAAGTTCGTGCCCATAGTAGGAGATACAAAAGATGTTTACCTGGAGACAGAAGGTCAAAAACGTGATTTGTCTTTGAACTGGAGTCTCATTGTTTTATTAATTTCCAGGCCACGTCGCATATGTAAGTCGAATTCACAATACCCTGTCCAATATCCAGTCTAACGATCTCGTAGGGTTTTGGTCCAAGGTGAATATACGTTCGACATTCGTATAGCAATGGTTCTGATTAACTCGTTCAGAATATGCCCCGGTCGCTATTTTGCCAATAATGCCCTGTTCATCATTTTTGCTCGGCTCTTGTGGGCTGCTACAATCTCCCCAGTCATCGACCAGCAAACTGGGAAACCCCTCCTACCTGATTTAAAAGATACTGTTGGGGATGGGATAACGATGTGAGTGGAATGGACCGTCCCCTCCTTTTCCTCAGGCTGTCACGACTCATGGGGGTGCGGCGCAGGCGTCCACCATCTTTCGAGATTGTGGTGGAACCCAGATTTTCGGAGGCCGCGGCAATGGTTGCACAGACGAAGGAGTTATGTGGATGAGCTATGCGTTGCGCAGCTGTAGGGACTCTTGCCAGTGGCCTCGACCTCAACTCAACCCGATCTTTGACATCTATATTGTGTGGCGAATTCGTGTATTATTCTGCTTAGATACCGAGTCTCCTAGTTATGCTTCTCTATGTAGGATCTATTATTTTCCATGCAGCAAAGATCACATTTGAATAAAATTAAGTTGGCGGAACTTGAAGGGCCGGTTAAACATGGGAAACGATGCTGAAGCCCTACTCGGGTAATCGAATGCAGCAGGTGAACGTTGAACCCGGTTAGTTAGTCCGGCCCCTGGCCGTAAAAATAAATAAATGGAACCTCCATATTTTCTGACCTTGTACATGTTACAGTCGAACCTGCTATAACCCATACCCCTCGGTGGATGGCCGAGGCTATGGGTTATTACAGGTCATGGCTTTCCAAAGGTGGGCTAAAAATAGATTTGAAAGCCATAGCTAAATTTCTTGGCTAA
>Ga0307513_10001380_pt1 | contig 34969 bp, 25 predicted proteins | sample 15_EM_MG_FD_202174 | JGI IMG/M metagenome (GOLD analysis project Ga0307513, IMG submission 202174) | Populus trichocarpa ectomycorrhiza microbial communities from riparian zone in the Pacific Northwest, United States - 15_EM | ecosystem: Host-associated > Plants > Roots > Unclassified | place... | reverse complement strand
TATCATATAAAATATTTTTTTTACAAAAATATTTTATTTTCTCTTTTATAATATATATATATATATATATATATATATATATATATATATATATATATATATTTGATTCAAAGGCTTTTTTATCTTTTTATTATTACTTGCACAATAAAACTATGGTTATACCATTTAGAGAAAATAATCATTAAACTAGCACATAAGGACTTTTTTGTGTTTTCAATTTTTTGAACAGTGAAGTTATAATATTACCTTTAAAATAAAAATATATATATATATGTATGTATGGTTTCAAGGGTATTTTTGGTTTTCATTCATGGGTTTTTTTTTCAAGGGTATTTTAGTTATTTAATATATATGTGCACTATTTAGTCATTTTAAAATATTAAATGTTATTAAAAAAAAGTTAAAGGCACATGTCAGCACGTGACGACCCTCGCGCCTTTCAGGAGATGCATGCATGGTCATACGGTTATCAAATTCCACCATCCAAGGTGATGTTAGGAGCAGCGAATCATCTTCTTCCTGGCGGTGTGGTGCGTTCTTGTGGCAGACGCAAGGTTGGCCTACAACATGCATTTTCCCCTCCTTCTCTCTCCTAACCTAGAAATTCATGTCAGCCCATCCAAAAAACAATTGTGCCCTCCAGTTTGTATTTCTATCAATTTTAGACCTAATTAATTTGATTATTATTTGTTTTTCTTTTGATGCTTTTTGAATTTTAGATTTTTTTTCAATTTCATCTCTGGAATTTAATTTAATTTAATTTTATATCCAAATCAGTCCTCATTCTTTTAATTGTTTGTTTTTTGTGTTTTATCTTTTTTATTGATTTGTTAGTTTTTCAATTTCATCCCCAATCATTTTATTGTATTTATTTTTTATCCAATTTAGGTAATCTTTCTTTTGATTGTTATTTTCTTATCCTTTCTTATTTTTATTTTAAAATTTTGTCCCTTAATATATTTTTTTATTTAGTTTTTTTAAAATCTAATTTGAGTCCTTATTCATTTGATTATTATTTTACTATCATTTTCTTATTTTATTTTATTTTTCAATCTAGTCTCTAATTATTTCATTTCATTTAGTTTTTATACCAAATTTAGTCTGTATTGCTTGGATTTTCGTTGGGTTATTCTACTCTCATATTTGAGTAACAAGTTAATTGAGTTAACTCGAGTCTTTTTTCTTGAATTTATTTTTTACAATTTCATCATTTGACATTATATTATTGGCCCAAGTGCGAGTTAGTCAAGTTAACACAAGTCATCTTAATTTTTTTTTCAATTTTTTTTTTAATTTAGCTTGAATCTTTTTTGCTAGGTTCTTCTTTTAAAATTATTTGTATCTCGATCTCATATTGCAAGAGGTTGGTTAATCAAGTTAACCCGAGTGGACTCATTTTTTTTATCGACCTTTTTTTTAAATGATATTTTTTTTTGGTTCATAATTTGACATCATATTTTTGGCCCTCGAGCTTTGTCATTTTATTTTCTTTCCATCATGTTATCACAAGTATGAGTTTGTCAAGTTAATGCAGGTTAGCTCGTGTGTTTTTTTATTGAACTTCGATCTTTTTCATTCGGATCTTTTGAGAGTCTATTTTTTTTTATTTTAGTCTTATATTGCAGGTGGTTGGCTAGTCAAATTAACCTGAGTTGACTCGAGTTTTTTTCTTTGACATGATTTTTTTTAAAATTAATTTTTTTTATTTGACATCTGGCTGTTGGGCTTGGAGCTTTGTGATTATTTTTCCTTTTTCTTTTATATGGGTTTAACTTGATCTGATATCTCATGTTGTGTTTTAATTAATTAACCTGGATTGATCCGGGTTATCATAGTTATGTTATTTTTTTTTGCATTAATTTTTTTTTAACCCAGCCCACAGAGAAGCACAAATCACCTAACTAATGTGTTTCTGACTAAAACCAGAAAAGTTCCGATGCTTGATAAAACTCAAAAGCACAAAAGATACCAGGTTATTATTGTTAAGGATAGAACATATGCCCTTACGTCTCTTTGAGTGCAAATAAATAATGTCAACAAAACTATCTAGATGGTGGCTCAATGATAAAAGTTTGGAACCAAGAGGTTTGCTCCCTATGTGGTCTCAGGTTCGAGCCATGTGGTTGCTCATATGATGGCCACTAGAGGCTTACATGATCGTTAACTTAGGACCCGTGAGATTAGTCGAGGTACGCGCAAGCTGGCCTGGACACCCACGTTAAATTAAAAAAAAGATGTCAACAAGCCTTTTAGATTCAAACAAATATACTTTTTAAAGGATACATTTACTTCAAAAATTAACCAACCAAAGAAATATATACTCAAAAGCTATGTGCAAGGACATGAACCTAAGATCTGGAAAGGAAGAAAATGAAGGTAAAACATAAGTGTCCAAACATTTCAGTTTCCACCTATTTTTACATTAATTTTTGAAATCAAAACTGATGAATAATCAATTCTAATAATGAATATAATTAATTATTGTCATTTTGTCTTAATTACCCACCATTAAAAAAAACTTACAACTTTTATCTTTAAATCCATACATTTTTCTTTTGAAAACCCTATTAAGGAAGATGAAAAAGGACGACTGTTCAAAAATTTTATTTATGGTCTAGAAAAAAAATAATTTTATAAGCCATGATATTATTTTATAATAAATCAAAAAACAAACCCAAGTCCTGGGCTCGAGCTGAGCGCCGATTTTAATCCTAAAAATATTTATACTCAATTTTAAATATACCCATTATCTATGATTTATAAAACAAATTTTAACAATGAGTTGGTCCACCAACAACGACTGTATTGTCATCAATAGCATTCCAGCTGTGCTCCCGAACTCAGTCCATCTCGTTGCCGAATACAATATTTTGATGGCATATTTTTCTAGGCTTTAAGTTATTTTATTGTTCAATGAAATATATCTACAGAGTATACTGTTATTTTTCTTTGTTTTCTTGACAATATATACTAGTATATATGTTTAACATTTAACTTGGTCTGTTAATTAAATATGATAGCCTGAAGGTCCATGGAAACATATTTAAATTTAATATATCAACATCTATAAGTTTGAGATGAAAGCAATGTTATTCACGTGCCCCACACAATGAAGAATTGATTGAATGCCTCGACCAATTATAATAAACCTTGATATATAATTCTGAGGGTGTAGTTCAACTGGTCATGCTCTAAGTTTGCTCTTTAGAGATCACTAGTTCGAGTCCCACAAAACTCGGAGCCGCTGTAGGCTTACATGGTCGTTAACTTCAGGGCCCGTGGGATTAGTCGAGATACGCGCAAGCTAGTCTAAACACCCACGTTAATAAAAAAAAATACCTTGATATACTGTTATAATTATTTAGTTTTAACTCTTAAGCTATGCGATTTTTTTTCTTTTTATTTATTTTTGTCATAATGTTTACGACTGAGTCTAGATATATATTTTTTTACAATTTAATTGCAGTCCCTTTGACCATATTCTTTTTTATTATATCAATGTATATCCTAATGACTTTTCTAAAGAGATAATAACCATCATACTATTATGCCCAAAACATATGTTATTAACGAATATTGTCTTTAAGTTTTGTCGTTTTGATTTAAATTTTGTACATTATATCAGCAAGAAGTGGTACGAATTGCTTTATTATGTGTTTCTATCACACCGAATTATGTCTAATTAAATTTTTTTTTTTAATAATTTTCAAGTCTTCACCCTTGCATTATTGAGAAAAAGAATCATATACTATTACATTCCCAAAATAATAATAAAAAAAAATAATATTTGATGGGGTCCGGTCCAAGCACTCAGAATGCAATCATAGCCACACAAACTCCTAGACGGCCTAAATCATCCTCACAACTCCAAAGTTTTGTACGTGAGATTGTCCTCTCCAGATATATTTATTATAATCAAGAACAAAAATACGTGTAATTATCCCAATCACTCCTCTTCCCATACCAACCATCCATTTCAATTGCCATCAATGGAGCTGGCTTAAAATAGCGACTAGTCAATAGATGAACGGTCGGTGAGCGGCAGCGTTTACCGTACCCTTTAATATATATATATATATTAAATTTAATTAAATTGTTATTTTTTAAAATTAATTAATTTTTGATATTTTTATATTGTTTTGATGTGATGATGTTAAAAATAAATTTAAAAAAATAAAAAAAATAGTATTGTGATATATTTTCGAGTGAAAAACACTTTAAAAAGAAACCGTTACTATAATAACAAATGAGCTCTAAGAGAATTTCTGAGAGTGTAGTAGCGGTTGTTTTTTAAAGTATTTTTCATTTATAATAACAAATGAGCTCGAAGAGAATGTTTGAGAGTGTAGTAGCGGTTGTTTTTTAAAGTGTTTTTTATTTAAAAATATATCAAAATAATATATATTTTTTATTTTTAAAAATTTATTCTTGACACAACACATTAAAATAATTTTAAAAAATAAAATTTTTAAAAACATAATTTCAAATGGATTACCGAACAGCACGAAGTCATGCCGCAGTGTTTATTGTACCAATATTTTTGGTCCAAAGCAGCACCCTTTCTTAGTAATTATCTATAATTATATAATTCATATGGATAAAGGGGGGTGGCTAAAGAAATTATAAAAACAAGATTTTGCAGAGGAAAATCAACATCTCCTGGTAGAAGTGAAGCATGGGGACCACTCACTCTCATCAAAGGATGACAGATGTCTTGGGTTTGATGGGATGATGCCATGTGTAAGTGTCTATTTAGCATGGTCAGAGCTTCTACTTTTCATATCGTTTTTTTTAAATGTTAAATTAATATTTTTCTAATAACTTTTTTTTATAATTCTAATTTTGATAATATAAAAAGAATTAAAAATACACTATAACCGATCACTATCTGGTGATATTATGTCGGGCCTTTGTTGGATGGACCCCATTGGGCCCTGGCTGTTGTAAGACCACCATTCCCATGAGCAGGAGTAGAGATTGGGAGCCTTGAGAAGAGCTAAAGACGCGGACAGCTGTCCTATTGAACGCGGTTACATACATCATCGTCATCGTCATCAAACAAGGCAGTCTCGTGGGCCTAATGGGGCCAAATTTATAGCCACGATCCTTATCCACTACCAGAACTACCCTTCATATTGCAAACATCAAGGAGGGCAGTTTCGGAAATGAAAGTGCTATTTAGAGCACTTGTTTTTTATGTGATTAAAAAGTATCAAATGAAAAAAAAGTTGATATCGTAAAGAGCACTTGTTGTTCATATTCCAAAACCTTATTATTTTTTTAATATTTTTGTAATATATTGATATTAAAAATAAATTTTAAAAAATAAAATAAATTATTTTAATATAAAAAATATTTTAAAAAATATCTTGTTGTTACATTAAAGGTGAAAGGTTAAAGGTAAAAAAGTTAAGTGAGAATAATTAATGTCACATCTCAACTCACTACCTAGATACTCTAAAAAGTGAAAAAGTAAAGGAACGCCAGTAGCAGGTAGCTAGCAAGTGTGTAGCGCCACTAGGAAGGAGTAACCATACTATACATTATTGGAGGCTTACGCTAAAAAGGAGAAGAATTATGAACCCTTTGAAAAACATCCAATTTCAACCCAATCATTATGTTTTTGATGATAGCCAGTCTGAGTGAGATTTGCCACTCGGGAAACCAATTGGAGACACACATGCTCGGGGCTTAACTGGACTGCCCTTTTTGATCCCTCGCTAAACAGTGCTAGATCGACACTCTACTCATTTTGTTGGATCCCAACTCCACTTCAAACCCAGAAGATAAAAGGATTGGGCAAACAGTGGTGGAAAAGTTGAACAATGCCCTCCATTTTTTTTTATCAGCAGCAAGGAGTATCCCTCCGTCGCCGTGGCTAGCAGCAACCACAGCAAATCAGAGCCTTCAAGCCGAATTTCGGTGCGTCAAATGGACCCGTGAGCATTGCCTTTATTAATACCTGTTTGGCCATTTCCGGGACATCGTGCAGGCAGGTCTCTGTCTGTGTTCCTTCCCTTGGTTCACACTTGCTCTGTTATTGTAGCAAGTCGTGACCCTTTAACGTTAACGAATCCCAGACTGTAATTATCTGTGATTACGTGTCATTAACCTAGTGGCGGCAGGGGCACTCACTAATCACTATTTACACTGACTCTGTGAGTCAATTATCTTTAATTTGCCGTGTGAATTTCCAATCCAGCGAGTTTAATTTGCCGTGTGAATTTCCAATTCAACGAGTAAACGTTGTTTTAAGGTGTTTTTTTATTTAAAATCTATAAAAATGTAACTTATTTTATTTTTTAAAATTTATTTTTAACATTAATATATTAAAATAATTTAAAAATAAAAAAATCATTTTTTTATAAAATGCTGTTTGAACCATCTCCCAGGAGCGTCTTATTACCGAAGCACGGATGTGTCGGATTAGCGTTTAAAATGTCTCACAAACAATCCTGATTACCAAAACATCCCTCCCAGTCAAATCCTTTCAAACAAGAAAAGCTAAGCACAAAGTGACAAGTGGAAAGGGCATTTTAGGGATGGCGAGCAAACAACGCTGCATAAATATGAATGTTTGGTCCGGGAAACGTGTTTACGCTTCACCTTATCATGAAATGAGAAACGAATGATTCACAGAAATCCGAAAGCCACAATCATTTATTTATTTAACCTCTCCTGCCAAAGCGCTACCCTCTCTTGTATTCCTTCTCTTTCCCCTTTCTTTGATAAAATTGCAACACTTTATCTCCTTCACTTCACTTTACTCTCCTCTTTTCTTTTCTTTTCTGTTCTTTTCCTGACACACCGATAAACTTTTGATAAGCTAGTGATCATCAGGGCTTGTCAGTTGGCAAATGGCTTCAGATGAGAGTATGGCCTTGCTTTCTTCTTCAGTTCAAGAAGATGATCCATATGATCATGACACGGATGATGGGTATCAGCCTCCTAGTCTTCATAACCTGTCTAGGTTGTCCATGTGTACAAGTTCCTTGTACACCAATGAAGATGATGATTATCAAGATTGTGATGGGATGAAGATGTTTCTTTCAAGATTGCCTGCAGAGAATTTTGATGCTGATGAGGAACTCTCTGATGATCATAAAGAAGGCAATAACAAAAACACACTTGACCTCTCTTCAGATTCTGATGAAGAGCCAGGGTGCTACTCACTTCCAGCGACACCACCTCGGAGGAGAAATCGTGGTGGCTTAATAAATCAAGTACAGTTACTTGGAGCGAAAGATTATGCCAGTGAAAATGAAGCTCAAAAGGGTAACACGAGACAAAAGATGAGAAAGAATTTGAGGAAAAGAAGGGTCATAAGAGAAAGGTGGATGGACAATAACAACATGAGTTTTAAAAAGAAAGAAGAGGAGATGACGGGGGTGAGTAATTATGGGTATTGTAATAGTTTTAGTGGGGAGAGTGAAGGTGGTGGGTTGGTAGTGATAACAAGGCCGAAAGGAGGGAGGAGGTCGTTGTGTATGGACTTGGATGAAGTGAAGGCTTGTAGGGATCTTGGGTTTGAATTGGAACATGAGAGGATGCTAGAGATGCCTGGTCGTGTCTCCCTTTCAGGATCTACTCTTGATACTAGCAGTGGTGGCAATTCTCCTATTGCCAACTGGCGCATCTCTAGCCCTGGTTAGTATACATTTACCAATAACGTCTCTTGACTTTCTCTCTGTACGGTATGCCTACACATTGCAAAAGACAGAATCTTTGAAATGATTTATGGACCAAAACTTGAGATGGGTGATTAAGAGTTCTGAATATGACCAGCACTGTCACTAATTCCGACGAATTGCGGGCTGTTGAGTTTCACATACTATATTTTCAGTGTTGTTTATAATGGCCTCAAAGTTAAAAACTTTTGTGTCTAATTGAGTGTGGAATTTGTTATGCAGGTGATGATCCGCGAGATGTTAAGGCAAGGCTCAAGGTATGGGCACAGGCAGTGGCAATTGCATCTGCATCTAGACATGGTGGCGTCTGACTAGTGATGTTTGCGGATTCTAATCTATACTTTTTTGTTTTCATTTTATTTTGTGGGGTGAAGAGAGTTTACCATACCTCTTCATTTTCTTTCCTACAAAAGAGTTTAATTTGCCTCTCTTTTTGTGAAGGTTACCTTCATTTTCTTTTCTAGTTGGGTTACTGGGATTGAAGTTGGAGTCAAACATTATTTGCCCGCTACTTTACTTACTTTTGTACAGCTTCCCGCTGTTGTAAATATCACATGCACACCGGGGTTGGAAGCATGAAGATGGTAGTAGACTTGAAAAACATAGTTCATTACTTGTAGTGTGATTTTGAAGGTTTTGTATACGGTTTGTCTAATTGTTTGTTGTTAGATTTGATTGATTTGGGTGCTTGCGGTATTTAGATTGAGATTATGTTACATTTTGTATCCAGAAAAGAAAAAAGAAAACATTATATCGAGTTATCTAGGGCCTTGCGTGGTTATGTTGTTGGAGTATGAGTTTGCTTACAGAAAGACGATGGTTTCTTTTGAAACATAGAACGATTTGTAGAGCTACTTTTAATCTAGGCGCACACCCCTTTCCTTTTCAGTATAGAAACCACCGATGCACGTGCTCACGAGCTAATGATAAAAACCTCGAGCATTTTAGGTCCAACGCCCAGAAATCTTGGGTACTTCTGTGGAAATCATCCCTGTATCCCATTAACAAACATGTACGCTTGTTCATGTTCTTCGACAGTAGAGTGCCTTGCATATTTCCAAGTACAAATACCCGGGCTCACGAAGTTAAGGATGTTATACCTATCCCATGAAAATATAAAAGCTTGCAAAATTTTAGGTCCAACGCCCAGAAATCTTGGGTATTTCTGTGGAAATCATCCCTGTATCCCATTAACAAACATGTACGCTTGTTCATTTTCTTCGACAGTAGAGTGCCTTGCATATTTCCAAGTACAAATACCCGGGCTCACGAAGTTAGGGATGTTATACCTATCCCATGAAAATATAAAAGCTTGCAAAATTTTAGGTCCAACGCCCAGAAATCTTGGGTACTTCTGTGGAAATCATCCCTGTATCCCATTAACAAACATGTAATATTTCCAAGTACAAATACCCGGGCTCACGAAGTTAAGGATGTTATACCTATCCCATGAAAATATAAAAGCTTGCAAAATTTGAGTTCAAATAGAAATGGAAAACAATCTACGTAGAACCCATGACACAGTAAATTTTTAATAAAACGCGGACAGATCAAAATTGACAACCTCTAGAACTAGTGTTAAGTTCTTGTAAAATCTTCTGCTTGAAATGCAATAAGAAACTCAGGACCAGCTGCAAGAGCATAAGAAATGCAATGACCGTTAAAAATGGTGCCTTGAGCCAATGGTTTCATATGGCTGTGAGCAAACAGATCTACACACCGTGTCTTTATCGATATGGACTTGAAGACAAATGTCACCGGACAAACTTAAACCCCGTAGTGCTTATAGAACATAATGACACCAAGAAGATGATGAGCAGATTTAATGGGGTTGAAGTTAACCTTGTAGACTGGGAGAACGTTATGTTTGAAACAACATCACTGCAGAGGGAGATACTAATTTTAGTTTTCGACAGTTGAAATTCAGTAAAATGGTGCATGAATTATACAGAGAAAAGAAACTGGACGATGATACAAGCTATCACCATTCACACGACTCGAAGCATATCACTTGTGGGTTACATGGTGACACCCGGGACAGAACAAATTAGTTTAACATATGTTCTCGGTAACAGCAATATTGACATTGTACCCATGTAAATTCAATTTTGGGATCTAAAGCCAGCACACAAACACACACCATCTTTCAGCATAACAGTGTCATAGACTCATGATTCTGACAAAAGAATAGAGCGTTATGTAGTGAACATAATTTAAAATCTGTGATTGAATTGAATTTTCTGAAATTCATGGTTTATGATTGCTGGGCAGGAGGAAATGACAGCAGAAGCGGGAGGCATGATGGCTGAACCATGACCTTGGGTTTTCTATAATATCTCGAATATTCATTTCAACTTGATGCCCGGTGAACTTTTATGTTCTACTGGGACAGTAAAATACAACAGAGAGATCACATGTCCATACACATTCAGGAAGAGTGATGCTATTCACTGCATTCACCCCGCCAAGTGATGTCTTAATCATCACCACAAACAAATGTTCCAAGTTCTACATGTGTCAATCAGGGAAATGAATAAAGAAGAAGCCATGAGGAACCGATGGATAAGTTATCACTCACTTGAAAACTAGATTATGGCATGTGTTGTCACAGGGATATGGACAGTCAACAGCTTTAACATCTTCTCGATCAAAATACCAGTCTCCAACAGATTGTGCAATCCTCTGCATATGTGAAATTTAATTAGTGCAAGTTTTTAAGTTCCATACATGCACACATGCAAGGCATCCTGCGTGTGTTCATCAGATCACACTATAAATGCGAAATAATTTCATCGTAATCCGTCTGTTCTATGAAAAGAATAAGGGACAAACAGATCACATGTGAATATCTATTCTACATTTACTATAAAGCCTCTGTCTAAGAAATTTATCGGCCATACCTTGTTCCCTATACGTGGAGAATCATCAGCGAACCATGTATCTTGTCTCTCAGATTGGCAATGAGCAAAACAAGAATTTATGAACAAACCATTTTGATTGGATGATGAAAAGACTTTTATGGCATCCAGCATTTGATTCCTGAAGTCTGTTTTATAACAGAGAAAGGACAGACCACTATATATATGAATCATGAGTTCTGAATCAAACTGAATATTGATGCAGGGATTAAACAACCAAGCAAAAGAAAGTTTATTTCAAATTCTACCTTGCAAAAATTGGATCTGTGATGAATTACATTGTGCATTATTTTGTCTGCATTCTTTCCATGTACCATGAGGATCAGCTGATGGTGGAGCTAAACTGGACCGCAGCTGCCAAAAAACAAAGAGAAGAAATTTTACTCAAGCTATCCAACTTTCAGGAAATGACCTGGCCCATAAAATGTAACTACAGTGTTGATTTGATGTTTCACTAGTGTTCACATGCAATTTCTTTAGCCTTTTTCCCAATGGTTGCTCTGCTGTTCATTCTTTTCTTCTCTTCTGTTTTCTTGGTTTTAGTACTATCTCAATTTTTAAACCGAGGACTCTTCTACTTGCCTTAGAAATCATGTGTCAGTCGTGTCTGCTGATGGCTTCTGGCCTTCGGCTCAAGTTGCAACGAAGAGGGGTTGAACAGGGAAAAGTTTTATTTGAACTAAACTCAAACTGGTAGGTTTTGGTAACATGAAACATTTTTCACCAAGCCCCTACCCTCAGGGTAAAAAAACTAATTACAACATCTTTTTTTGAATGTAGCAAAAGACCTCCAATTAACGGCATGATAGCTGTTTGAGAAAGTATACTTGTTACGTGGTACATAATCCTTTCCTTGTTAGCTATTAGAAAGAAAATTTGAAGATAAAATGATTACCTGCCATACATCATAGGCTGAATTGAGAAGAAATAGTGGAGTCCTTACAGCAGCAACCAAATTCTGGGGAAAGAAGCACTGAGGAAGGGGGGAGAGAGAGTCATAAAATCTCTGAAATTAAAATGTACTCGTGCAACTACTCAATAATCAAGCCAGAAGATTACCGAAGTTGGATCTAGGTGGTCAATACAAGTACTTGGCAGACTCTTTTGCACTTCCTACAATTTCATCCATATACACATGGTCAATCAATGGCCAAGTACCAAGAAGAAATGTATTCAATGGAGAGATAATACCTACAATTTAACACAACGAAGAAAAAGGTGAACCAGCATATTAATAACTATCAGATCAAAGCATTCAGATTCTATAAGGATCACATAAAATGATTCTACTTAAAAAATTGTTTTCACCAGCATGGAAATTGTTTAAAGATATACCTGTAAGCTGACTACACCACTATAAAAGTTTTGCAGGGTGTGCCCACCTGATATATCCATTCTGAAGAAGTTCCATTAAAAAAAAATAAAAAATCATCAATGACATATATTTCAATTGAAGTTCATGCACTGATAGAAGCCATCAAAAAGAATTAAGAAAAGCTTCTTACGCATTGAGAAACATTCCAGCATCACTTAAGCATTTCACTTTTGTAGACTGTGGAAATAATTCCCTGAATTCATCACAATGAATTATGGATGCCAAGCCCCCAGCAGAGCATCCAGAGAGAAGAGCCTAAAATGCATTTGTGGACTAAATTGAATGGAACTGAAGGAACAGTATAACATTCAGAAAAGACATGATAAATTAAAATACCTGAGTGGCATTTTGCATTCCTTCAGCCATTAAATATTCCATTGCAGCTGACCAGATACGTTGTCCTCGAAAATAAAGCTGTGAAGCCTGAAAAAGTAACTCAAAGAGTCAATGCAGTTTCAAATTTTAGAAGGGAAAATAAACTTTAAGCCAAACTACCTTGAATAAAAATAAAATAAGAGAGAATTGTATTGATCGATAATATTGGATTGTTACATCTGGTTATATTTATATAGTGAATACAAAAGACTAAGACAACAAATCAAACCAAATTACAATCATAGATAATCTGATCTCCTTAATCTCCACTTATATTATAATCTTTGAATGATCTTATTTGATTTCTTCGTTATCTTTAACTGCTCCATAATCTTCTTTACATTATATTCTCTAATAAATCTTTCCATAGCTAGCATAAAGGAAACATGACGAAAAGGGAGGCAAATCCTCCATACCAACAAAAACATTTATTGTCCACAGTTTCAAAACAGAAGAACCAATTTTGGTTTTTCATATTCCTTTGTATGATACTGTCATTCTTAGACATCTGTAAAATTTCAGGCCACTGAATCAAATTGATATATCTACATGGGTCCGCAGGAAAACAAATAATCAGCCACAGTTTCTAGATGAACCCTGCCAAGCACCAAAATTCCTGACACTCCTGCGGATTACATGTAAAATTTGGCAAATGCAATGCTATGAGAACCTTACAGAATGCTAAAACAAAAAATATGAAGACGCAGCCTATGCTAAAGATCACTATAATACAAGACATGCTGCTTCAGTATGTCAGCATTGAAGTTATAAAATGCCCTCGAAGTACAGCTGCTGATATATCTGAGGATAGTACCTCTTCAATTAAATCATTTAACCAAACCAATTATCTTCAGCATGCCATGCAGCAAGATGCCGATTACAGCAATTTAGGCAAACCCTTATATTCTATCTGTAATAGTTATTCGAGAAATAAAGTACAAGGAGCAAACATTCCCACCAACCTCATTCTGACTGTCCCCGCTAAAAGATGCGCCATCACAATAACGTACCTTTACTCTGTTCCAGTTAAAGAAATCTGTATGCATAAGAAACCGCCACTTTTACAAACAATGGATCACCCTTACAAACAATAAGCCAAACTTCTATTGAAATAGCCAGAGTATGGAGTTTCCTAGGTTGGGAAGAAACCTGGATTTTCTTCTGCTTTATCACTTAATATTCCAGTGAAAGGTAATTGCTTTTCAAAAAGTTTTGATGAACCACGACGAGTAGTTTTGCGGTAAACACAATTTCTAATGGTATCGCACCACCCTCCTCCCTGCATCAAGCAAGAGACACCGAAAAGTGAATCACATTTATGAGCTATAACAAAGCATAAAAAAGAAGAGACAGAAAGACTAATATTCCTATGCAAAAAATGACAATTGGCTTGCTCTTGAAGATTCCAAACTTGAAAGACAATGCTGCTGCTATTGTTGAATGGAATCTAACGAAGCCAATTCTGAAATGTTGTTTCGCATACCTCTAACTGAACGAGCCAGCTATCTTTTCCCGTTCCAGACCCACGATCCAAGTGGTAACCGGGCAGTGTTCCATCCAAACAGACTGGTACAAGAAGAGGTGACAGTAAAACATCAAGCAGTCGACTTCAGATAAAACAAGAATGGCCTCACTTTCAATCTGTAAAATAATCTCCTCCTCTTTGAAGATATAAATGCAGTAAGATTACACAATATCACAAACTCTATTTAAGAACTATCACATCGTTAAAGCAATCAACTGTATGCCAAACAAAGAAATTCATTCCTGAAAAGAAATGAGAAAAAAAAAGAGAGACAGCCCAGTAAATCATTTTCACAGTAGTATTTGATAACAAGAGCATCCAATTCCAACAATGGACACAAGAATTAAGGAGAGAAAGGAAGTACCAGCTCCACTGGAATCAGCTCCCTGAATAAGAGTGAGGCCGACCATGAGAGGTTTATCAGTAACAGAGGAAGAAGGTGAGACAGCCGCATAGTACTCAAGGAAGGAAAGGACTCCTTCCCTATCTTTCAAATCTTGAAAAACATGGTTAGATCCGCTCAAAACATTCCCAATTAAAGTACACACGAACAGGGACAACACTTGCACCTGCTTCATCCTTTCTCTCTCTTTGATTCTGTTATCTAGCTACACACACACACACACACACAATTTTGCCTGCACTTGGCTAAAGTTGTTTTAATTTCGTGTAGCATTTGAATTTTCTATATAATGAGTTACTGAAGATGAAATCCGGGATCTTTTTGTAACGAGGCAATGAAATACGCCTTCCTTTTGCTGAGCTGCCACTCGCTCTCACTCACTGTTTCAAAATTAACGATTTTAAGCGCAAGTCAATTATTGTACTGTTTGGCACAGAAACCGTTGTCGTTTTTTCTCTTTCTTTTTATTCACTTTTTTCTTTCTTTTTTTTATTCTTTTTCACGTGGACTTCAAATTTCAAAGCTCGCGTGGCTGTTCTCGTGACAAAAATTATTCTTTCCTTTCCTTTCTTCTCGTTTTTTTTTTTTTTTTTTCTGATTCTGGCAATATTACGAGGCAAAATTAACAAAACCTAACTGGTTGGAATAATATAATATATATTTATTATGACCAATTTTTTATAATTTTTTTATTCTATTTTAAAACCCAAATATCATTTTTTATATAAAAAATACTCTTGCCTGGAGGGAAAGCCTTTTATTTAAGGGTTAAGATTTGAAAAGAATATTTTTTATTTTTAAATATGTATTTGGTATTGCGGTGAAATTATGCTTTTTAAAAAATATGATTATTTTTTTAAAATTATTTTTTATATATTTTTATATTATTTTAATGGGTTGATGTCAAAAATAAATTTTAAAAATTAAAAATATTATTTTTATATATTTTTAAACAAAAATATATATATATATATATATATATATATATATATATATATATATCCCAATTACTCTTTAGTACATTGCTATCATATGTAACTTTTTCCTTACGTGTTTGATTTTTCATGAAAAAGAAAACCCAGAACCAATGCCTTTCCGTCAAAACACCGAAAAACAAAAGAAGAAAGATGTTCGGACAGAGAAATTGTTTGCCATCCATGACTTTTTCTCTACATTGATGGGTGATGTTTCAGACATCTATTATTATTATTATTATTATTTGGTTAGAAATCAAATAATTTACCCTCCCAAACCATGTTCTTAAAAGCTGGCCCATATAATAGGAGGGAGGCCTCCTTCAATTCTGGCTAGAAATCTCAGGGAGATGGGCAACCATATTCTTACACATAAATACTGTTGTAAAAGCAATGAGTTTGGTTTGTAATTCATATATTGAGTTGTATGTATTGATCTTCACATGCGCCATTAATACTTCCTTGAGGTTGAGATGTCAGAACTTACAAGGATTTGGTTAATTTCCTCGGAGAAAAAGAACAAAAATAAATATAAGAGATAATGCTGGAACCTCGTGTCCAGGCTTCAAACTAATTTTGTTGTGCATGAGGGCTCCATTCTCCAAGCCCGGCGGGCATGACTTCTGATGCACCAATATCTCTCATCATTCCAAACCTTGGGGCGACAATGATGAGGCGGCACAGGCTCGGTCCACCAGTACCGGACGAGGTGCACGGCCTTTATAGAAAGCTTTCATGGAGGAGGGGTGCTAGTACTGCTTTTTCGATGATATGATGTAACATCCTCTAACTCTATGTTGGCTCATCTACCACCTTTCATACCCTGGCGATTACTAATACTTGTAAGGCTATCTGTAACTTCTTCTCCGATCCTAAAGCGACAGATATAAGTGTTAACATAAAACCCATGGCTAAATTGTAACTAGATGAGAAAAAACATGAGATTGAGTTTGAGAAATTGATAGATATTCGTGAACTAACTGTGAAGAAGACAGGGAAAGAGATTTTAGATCTGAACCTGAAGGAGTTTGATATGGATAAGTTGTTAGGAAAACACATGCATGTTATGAGGCGATGCTTGATTATGAAAAAAGTTGAGAAGTTTTCAGATGGGCCAATGATTTGTGATCCTTGTTATCATAACCATCAAGATAGGCCTAGAAGTAAAGCACGTCAGCTAGAAACATCCTTGTATTCGATCTCTTATCTTGAGCCTAAACCTAGCCTCCCACGAGGAAAGGCCCATATGTCTCTTTATCTATAAAAGTGATTTCAGTGCTTTAAGAAAACCTAAATTTATCCCTAGTAACTAAGAAGGACAAACTCGTTTCTAACAGAATCAACTTATTCATGTACTAACATAAGATTCTGTCGCACTCTGACTCGCTTGGTGGTGATGGACATGCTATGTGCACTTGCATTGTAAAAAATGATTGAAGAGATAGCAAAGATCTTGAGAAGAGGGGAATCACACGTGGTAAGAAGTTAGTTGACAAGTTAACTACTAGTTAGGAAGTTAGTTGGAATTAGTTAGGATCAACTAATTTCAAGTTAGTCAATAGTTTAATCCTTGTATAAAAAAAAATTATAAAAAGCTTGAGGTATAAGGAATTAGACTGAATAATTTAGTAGTGTAAATTGCTAGCTATATCTTTCTCTCAAAATCTATTACTTCTCCCTTAATTTCCTTCTAAAATTTTATTTGTTAGGAAAGATCCTTCCCCGGCCAATCTTTAAGAGTTTATATTAGTCAAAGAATAAACATGGTGGATAACAACTTGGTGAAGATTTCGGAAGAACACAACAAGAGATTTGAAGAACAAATACAAAACATTCATAACTAACTTTTAGAAATCAATGTTCATTCTAATTTGAAAAAAAACTCAAAAGAATCATCTTTGGTGATTCTTTCACCCACAAAAGCAGTTCAAGCATAAACCAATCATCAAAACAATCTAAGTCTAATTTCATTTATCTATTCAGGATTATAATGAAGTTTGCTATGCTTCATGCTAAAAAATAGGCTCTTCTTCAAATTCAAGATATTCTTTTCAGCTATTAATACTCTTTAATATTATATAAATATTGAGCTAACTATAAAGGTAAGGAATGTTTATGTTCAATTCTCAATACATCAAGATCTTACTACAGTAAATCAAAATACCTAAATACGAGGAGACGAGGTAAAGGCGAGGAGACGAGGTAAAGTGCTTTTATTCAACTAAATATGAAAATATTTTTGGAGAGAAATAAAAAGTGAAATTTACAGAAAGTGCAAGAAGTTGAGAATGAGAAAGAGGATGAATCAAAGAATGTTGGGAAGGGTGATGTGGGCTAAAAGGGAAAATGAGTGTGATGTTGAGAAAATTGATAAGAAAAATAAGGCTAAATCCAAAAAGAAAAGGATTAAAAATGTTTTCCATGGGTTGCGGTTTCTTAGCATACAAAAAGTTACCTAGTTGCTCAAGCTGAGTAGATTACTGATGAGAAACGTTGCCCAAGTAAAATTTTAGAGTGAAAGCTTGTGGTTATGCGAGTGAGCGAGAGAGTATGTGAGGCTTGTCCTTTCTTGCAAAACTTAATATTACATAGGACTTTAGAACAAAAGGACCTGAATAAAAAGATTATATGAATGGAAGCCCAATTCGAAATATATATGGCCAGGTCACATAGCTGAATCATAATTTATTTTAATTTTGTTTATTTCACCTTATTTTATCTTTTAATATCCAAACAAAAAAATCATCCTTTAGTTATTTTTTTTCTCTAACTTTTTCGTGTTTATTTTACCGTAATCAGGGGAAAAAAAAACAAAGACGAGGGAGCAAAAAAAAGAAGAAGAAGAGACCAATAACCTAAAAGTCTAAGGCCCAACTAACTTAACCTACAGCCCATTATCTGAAGATCCTAAAAGAGAGCCCAGAATAGTTAAAACCCATCACTCAAAGGCCCTCCGTGTAGTTTTTTTTTTTAATGAAACTGATGATAATTATTTTCGAGTCTCTTATTCTTGTATATAAGATAAACAATACATCAGAAACGCATAACAATTGGCCACCGTCAGGATTAAAATAAAAGCTTTAAAATCTGAGGGGTGTAGCTTAACTGGTAAGATTCTAGATTTGTTTTTTAGAGATTACCAGTTTGAGTCCCACAAACTTCAAGGCTACTGGAGGCTTACATGGTTGTTAATTTCAGGACTTGTGAGATTAATTAATCGAGATATACGCAAGCTAACCCGAACACCTACATTAATAAAAATAAATAAATAAATAAAAGCTTTAAAGTTGAGACTTGAGTTAGGTACAATTCTGGGAGGAGGGTAAGGTGTCGTGGGAGCAAACAATTAAAGGTCGGTTGTTTCCGGAAATTAATTTTTAATTTGGCGAGGAGGAGGTAAAAAAGAATTGGATAGCTGAGATGGTAAAGTAGATAGGATTATGAAATATGTTTTTAATGTGTTTTTAGTTTAAATTTTTCTGTCTATTAATAATAATAATAATTACTGGTCGTGGGGGGTATAAATCCTGTTTCGCGAGCTTAGTTCGCTTACTCGAAATACTTTATATGTAAAAAAAAAAAAAAAAAATTTATTTTTATAAATTCTCTGTTAGTTAGAGTTGGTGCCATCCTAGCTTAGCTAAGAAAGAAGAAAATTGAAGAAATCTCAATTTCTGCAAGGGGTGTGACTTTCGAATTTTATCATCTTTCAATATTATTTTATCTTTGCAATTTGACGTCATCAACACCATACTGTGACTCGGAGCAAACTCATCTCTGTTAAATATGCAACAAACTGTAAGAACAGAATCGGGGTCCTTGAATTTGTCCCAACATAGACAACCAATTTTACGTTCATTTTTGGAATGCCGAAAAATATTTGCTTTAACCTCTTTTCTAACTTCTGGCAAGTCAATTATACTATATTTTAAAGATACGTGAGAAAAACATTGTATAGGTACCATGCATATAGATTTATTATATTATGTATCATATTATAAATATAAAGTATTTGTATTGTGAACGATATTGCAGCATCATAAAGGTCCGGTTCCGCAGCAACATCCAATACTATTAGGTTAGGCTTGCCTGTCAAGCCAAATACTATTAAGTCAAGCTCGGCCGTCAAATCTAAAGCACTTATTATTATTTTTTTTTTGAAATTTAAAAAATATTATTATTAATCTTCTGATATGCTAGAAAATATAAAATCGCACGCCACGTAAAGTAAAAGAGTGCTGAAGCCTGTGGGAGGGTGGTATTGCAATTTGATGATTGATTTGATAGATATTAACATATGCATGAGATATTTAAGAGAACATTATTCTTACCTATATAATATGCACCGTATCGAAAGAATAATCGTTATCTCTAGACTCTATTTAGCTGTTATTTTATCATATCCCGGATCGATTCCTAAATTCCACTCGAGTACTTATTCTCGATCTCGACAACCTGGCTAGCATCTTTCCCGTTGCTTGCCTAGCATCGACCCGTTCCTTTTCTTCTTCTTCTTCTTCTTTTTTGTTTTTGCTTGAATTTATTACGACATCGATGCAGATAAGAGGTGGCCAGCATGCAGTGGAATTATGGACGGGATTTTGGTTGATTTTTGAAGTATTTTTTTTATTTAAAAATATATTAAAATATTTTTTTAAAAAATAAAAAACTGTATTTGAGAAGAGATTTTAAAATATGCAACCAAACCCTATAGTGCAAATCAATATGCGAAAGTGGGTTGGGCATTTGGCAAGTCTCAAAAAGCACTTGCAAGATCTAAGACAGTGACTGATAACAGAAATATACTGGAAGATAATGACTTGAACTAGTTCAGAATTGTACCAAATGCAAATCAAATATGCTTACCACCTCAGATACCGCCTGTGCCATCTCTCTTATTCCTCGTGTTGGTGGGTCATGCATGCATTTCTATATATAAATAGGTCCATTCAGCTACTACTGGAATGTGCGTCAGACCTGTTTTATTTTCCATTTCGTGCTCTTTGAAGGTTGTTTTTGCTGCACTCTGTTTCTTTAAATGATTTCTGTGTTTATTTTTGCTGCCCGGAGGAGGTTGATATTGATGCACCAAATTCATTGCCTTCATCATAATCTATATGCACCTGTTTCAGTGTTCCAATAATCACTTGACACGACACCTCCTGAAAATGGAAACGCAAGCCGAACATAATTATAACTTGCTATAAATTGGAAACTCTTGAGTGTTATTTAGGCCTCTACTCTTCCAACGGGTTCATTAGGTCCTTGCTTTCATTCTTTTTCTACCCATTCATTCACTTTCATTCCTTCTAAATGACTATATATGTTTAGCAGCGTTCCATGGTTATCATTTATCCGCTTTGCCAATGTGTTCGTTGTTCTTCTTTCTTTCTTTCTTTTCCCCTCAAGTTTGTTACAGTGCTGATTTTTTAAGTCTTTCAAGTGGTTTTTTCACTTTATCTTGCCTTATTTAAGGTTCTCGAACCTGGGAAGTCTTACAGAAACCTTCTTGCAGGGAAACTTTTTAAGATGGACACTGCTGAGAGGGCCAATGGACCAAAATATGAGTGCCTGCTCTTTGGTACGTTAAAGCCAGTGATTTGTTAATTTGCTGACAAGCTGGGATATCCAACAGAGAGCTTACGAAATCTGATTTACATTTTCTTAATTTCTTAATTTATCTGTATAATTAATGACGATATGCTTTCCAGACATGGATGATACTCTGTACCCCATGAGCTTGGGTCTCAACTTGGCTTGCCGCAAAAACATTGAAGGTTAGACCAGTAGTACAGAAACAGTCATCACAGTAATTAATCACAGGTGACCAATTCAATTACATCAATAATGCGTGTTGAGTTATTCTCTTTGCAGAGTTCATGTTGCATAAGCTACATATTGAAGAAAGTGAAGTTCCGAGGATGTGCTTGGAATTATACAGGGAACATGGAACAACAATGGCCGGTCTAAAGGTGAAATTCTATTCTTGATTCTTCTTCTTCTTCTCTGCTGGGAGTTTAACTAATAAATCTTAACACAATGAAAACCAGGATCTTGGCTATGAGTTTGATGACGATGAGTTTCATGCCTTCGTTCATGGAAGATTGCCTTACGAAACACTAAAGCCTGATCCGGTGCTAAGGAACCTTCTACTTTCCTTGCCACAGCGTAAAATAGTAAGTCAAATTTAATTCCATTCTTTCCGTTCAAACGAAACATATTTCAGCAAAGTAGACATGGAGTGTTGGTAACTTTTCTAAGATGTGCCCAAACGTTTTCAGATCTTCACAAACGCTGATAAGGCGCATGCAGCTGAAGTTCTCAAAAGAATGGGATTGGAAGATTGTTTTGAGGGCGTCATATGCTATGAAACCCTTAATCCTCCTCTAGAAAATGCAAATAACATGGATGCATTAGATAATGATGCAGTGATTGCAGGAGGTGAACCAGAGCCAAGTGACTTTGATGGTACTGCTGCCACTGGAAGCAAAAAAATATTAAAAAATGCATTAGATAATGGTTTCAGCTCCAAGTCACGAATCCTCTGTAAACCCTCTCTGGAGGCCATCGAAGCAGCTATTCAGATTGCAAATGTGGACCCAAAGAAGACAGTAATATTTGACTTCTAACTTCAACCTGAAAACTAGCATTGTTCTGCTTCAAATTTGCAGAGATCATGTGGAGTTATATCTCATTTCTTTTTTCTCCCTTTTTCCTTCATTCTTCTTAGATCTTCTTTGACGACAGTGCTCGAAACATTGCTAGTGGGAAAGCAGCAGGACTTCGTACAGTTATTGTAAGCTCTACAAATCACTGCTTTTCTTGTTATCATCAGTAACACACAGTAGAACAGACTAGTAATGTGTTTTTCAATAATCATGGCAGGTAGGGAGCTCAGTCCTTGTACCAGGTGCAGACCATGGCTTGAGGAACATCCACAATATCAAAGAAGCGATACCTGAAATATGGGAGGATGAAGGAGAGCAGAGTGAGCAAGTTATCCAGTCCACTGCAGTTGAAACTGTGGTCCATGCTTAGGTTTTCCCTTCAGCTACCTCACATTTACACAACATCAAATCTGGTCATTGCTAGCAAAGTGACCTAATGGCCAAAAGATGAAAAGGAAATAAATTAAGTACTGATGGTAAATTCAGTCTTCATGGAAAAAATCTCTACCGTGAAACTTATAGCTCATTGTTTTTGTTATGGGCATGTGGCACATTATACTACATATGAATTCATATGAATTCATGCAGCATTGTTGAGTTATCAATGTGATACAAATGTTATATGCATTTATGTTCACTTAACAATACTATATCCACCTCTAACATGAGCTTACAAAACATAGCTTGCACTGATTATTGTCCTGAATCACGCTCGAGTTCGGATTGTTAATGTATTTTCTAATTAAAATAATTATAATTATAAACTTATATGGTGTAAATTCAACGATATCTTTTTAAAATATTAATACGGTGATATATTAAATGATATTTTTTTTTAATATTAATTAAGACAATAATATATTAAATTGATTTGAATTAACTTGTAAAATCTGTAGTCCAAATCATAAAACTATAATAAACCTATAGAAAGTAAATTAAAATAAACTATGAAAGTTAATTCCTAATCAATCTAGTGTTGAGGGACATAATTGAAAAATAAATTGTTAAATTAAAAAATGATAAAAAAAACTATTGCGTCAACCTAAGTTAACCATCTAAACCCGCGATTTGAGTAATGAGATCGAGATAACTCTATAAAAAACAAGTAAAAAAAAATTATGAAGCTCAATTTTCCAACAAATCCAATGTTGAAAGATGAAATTGAAAAAGATCATTTAAAAAATAGACAAAAAATAACAACTCATGTCAACCCGGACTAACCTATTAAACTTAAAACTTAGATTATGGGACCAAATAAATTCATAAAAAACAAATAAAAAAATTACAAAGTTTCATTTCTAACAGATATAATGTTGAATATTGAAAAACAAAAAACAAAAAACAAAAAACAAAAAGCTAAATCAATAAGACCGTGATAACAACAAACAATGCAAATTTAAAAACAATTATCCAATTCTTTAACAAATGAAATCAAAAGAAAAAACTAAATAAAAAAATGGTTAAGTTATTAGAGGATAAAATTAAAAAAAAATCAATTAAAAAAGGATCCAAAAAAATAAATCAAACCTGCTAAACCCGTAACCTAGATCATGAGATCAAGATAACCTCATAAAAAGCAAATTGAGAAAAATAACGAAGCTTAATTAAAAAATTATTCAATTAAAAAAAAACCTAAAAAAATAAACATAATCAACATAGATCAACTTGTCAAACTCGTGACACGGGTAATGAGATCAGGATAACTATAGAAAAACAAATAAAAAATAATTAAAAAATCTAATTTTCAACCAACTCAATATTGAAAGATGAAATCGAAAAAAAACTAATTAGAAAAGATGATAAAAAAAACAACCCAAGACAATTTGGATTGATGTGACAAAAATTAATTAGAAAAAATCTTATTATAAAACAGAACTTCTTAATAAACTTATAAAAATTGTTTTCTATAAATTTAAAATTTTATTATATTTTTAAAATATATTACTTTAACCCTCCAGCCAATATGATCCAATAATTAATTCTTTAAAAATAAAAATCTTCACGTCTCAAACCTATTTACTGTACCCACTTACATTACAGAATCCTTTGAAATGCTATCTCTAAATGTTTGACAACATTTCCTTTTCATGCTATCTTTCCGGATCAAGACGTGGAGGAGAAAGAAAAGGAAAAGGGGCATCTCTCCACCTCCGCCCATAGAACAAGTAGGAACTAATGTTCTCATTCTTATTCCCTCGTACATGACCTCCATCAACTAATGACAGCACAAACCAACCGAGACATCATCAAGTAAATATCTCTATCAGATTGCCGCTGCCAAGTGTTTCCTGTCCATGTAATAATAACAGGGTATAAATATGCCCAAGCCTCCCGAAGTTTCAGCGTTCTAATTCTCGAGAAGACAACGTAAAACATTTCACATTAGAAACACAGTAACTGTGGAAAGTTCCCCCCAGATTTATAGCTTTTTTAAGAGATGATGAAGTTTGATATGCAACAGCCAAAGGAACAAAACTGCCAAAGCTATCTTACCTTTACTGTACAAATGGCCCCCATTGGTATTTGGGCCTGCATTTGCCATGCTCAACACAGCAGGTCCAACACGCTTCACTGCAAATTATGGCTTTAGAATTTTAGCAACCTGCTAGTCATTTCCTACCAAGACCCCAGTCAAATCACCCATGTTATAGAATAAAAGACAAAAAAGGATTGGGGTGTTTATGTGATAATCCGAATTATTGAAGTTTACAAATATACTTATTCAAGCTCTTGCAAATACTCACAGGCAAGGCTCTCATCTTCAAAGCTAAAATATGACAGAATTACTTATTTGTTTGTGTCGGTCACACAATCATTTGAAAGTCCTCTCAGACAATAAATAAAGCACCAGCTCGGGGAGACAAGTGAACTGAAAGTGGGGCTAAACCTATTTAATTTTGGGTTATTTTAGATTGAAATGTACCACCTACATGTAAGGGTAAAAAATGCTGAAACTGGGCTGTGTTGTAGTTTTACTTTCTTTTGCCAGTTTTGTGGACCTATTCCATGACTAGTCTCAACATTTGAGAGCAGATTGATGCTAAAGAAGCAAGGAAAAAGAAAGGCCATCTTCTGCATTGGGCATTGGTAATCATATCTCAATTTTCTGTATCACTACTTAACATAGATAGAAAAGAAATCCATTGAGTTATGATGCCTGAAAACGAAACTTAGCTGTCCATTGTTCTAAAGACTTTTTAAGTGTATCATTACTGAATACCAAAGCAAAGGGATTGATTAAGTAGCTACACTTGCAATTGGGTTGACGCACATCATTCTTTGATTCTTCATAGAAGATGATTTAGAAAGCTGAATGACAGGAAAATCCGATGCATAGTGAGATCTTGAAGCCAAGGCTCTTCCAAGGCAGTTCAAAGTAGCACTTTGGGAGTAACCAATCCAGGCATTTCTGATGGTAGATATCTTATGTGGCCTGCTTGCATTCAAAACGACATGGTCAAAACCACACTGCCTGTAAATAATGAATCAGATGAAAGAAAACAAGTCACATATTAAGGGTATGAACCAGAATAGGTAAGAACTAGTATATTTTTAAACATTTTTTGAGCAAGTCTACTGACAAACAAATTAATCACTGGCCAAGGCATCAAAGTGTGATGTCATTAAACAGAAAATTTGCTTGCTGCGACAGAGTAAATGTGATCAACACACGTCTTAAGATCTCATTATTTCATCATCTCACTCCCCTACTGATAATAACCGATTAGTAATTAGTTGTTAGAATCAAGTTTCTAGTAACCCCCCTTTTCTTTTTTCATAGCTGTGAAGGTTGCATAAAGGGCACAGCGGTGCACAAAATGATGAAATGGCAGATGAGCTGGCCTTATTTGAATGATTAATACTCCATTTCATACATTTTCAAGTTTTTGTTATTCGAAATACATTGATAGATTACAAGAATTCTCCAAAATGAACTGAAATATAAAGAAAAGCACATCGAAAGCTGACGTCACAGGAAAACAAATTTGAAGGTCATGCTTAAGTGATTCCATGGAAAGCCACACAAGCAGCTAAGAATTCAGCAACTCAAAGGGCGAGTTGTCCCAAGTACAATAGTATGGCCTACAAGTCAAGAAAGCATCTGGATAATATAATACTTGTTCAATTTATTAATAGCCTTCCACCTTGGGAACAATATACTGTGAGATTAATAAAAGCAGTTGCGGGAAATAAATGCACAATAATTCTAGCCAAATAATCTATTGAAGCAGGGATGTGCAGAGTTGACTCCTGGAAAAAAAAATGGCTAGAAGACGGGATTCCATAGATGGTGAACTGAATGTTAAAATCACATTGAAGCTCCAACTGTCAAAATCACGTTGGAATATTACAAAGAGGCATGGGAACCCATTTCTCTGTAATTCTCTATATATTTAGTGCGTATATTAGTAAGCCCAAAAACACAGACATTACAAAACAAAGAAACCAGCAACAGCAAAAACAAGAACTGGGTTCTTGAAGGTTTTCCCAATCCAATTAGCAACCATGGCAGCAGCGGATACAACAATGCCCCAAGGTATGTCATTTCATTATTCTCGACTGTGCGTATTTTCTGTGTTTATGTTGTTGTTTCAAGGTGTTAAACTTGAGAGAGACTGTGATTATACTATGGAGTATGGAGTGAGACTGACCTGAAAAACAAGGTGAGTACTGTGTACCATTTTCACTGAGGATGTAGATGCCATTTCCTTGGCAGGCTAAAGAGTAGAGGAGAGCAATTTTTTTCTTTTTGGCCGTGTTTGTGCTTCGAAGCAGAGGAAAGACTACTTTTTTAGCGCAAGGCTGGTTGAGGCAGTATTGAACTTCGAGAGGACAACGAAAAAAAAAATGTTAGGCAGGTACTACCTCGTTTTAGGGGTAAATTTTGAAAAAACAATATTTAAAATTATTTTTTTAGATATATTTTCATTTTTTTATATGTTTTGATATATTGATAAAAATAATTTTTTAAAAAATAAAAAAATTATTTTAATATATTTTTAAATAAAAAATATTTTAAATCATAATTTTAAACATACCTTATCCAATGTACGTCACAAGTTTTAGCATCTAACTCATTATTGATTGGGCTGGGTATGCAGCAACCCGGCCTTAGGAATTTAACTATCTAATTCAAAATGAATGCGCATAACTTTAGCATATTTTAAAAATAATAATAATTTAACTTCTTGTTATTTTTGCTTCAATTTGTAAAAAAAAAATACACTTGAAATTTTAGACTGGAGCAAGCCTTATCGTGATTCTTGAGACCATGGAGTGTAAGGCCCATGTGTTTTGTAGAGATCCAACTCAGCTACTTTTATGGGGCTCACCAAATCCAAAATCTCACACGCAGCGCAGGCAGTAGGCTGGCTGCAGCATTGCAAACAAGAAATGCGGGGTTGTTGTCGGAAGTGAGCGAAATAATGCGCGCCTTTGCAGTCCCAATAGACTATTACTACTGCTGCTACTCCTCTTATCCTTGTCTCTTGCTCCCACCGTCTTTCACTAACACCAAGCTCTCTTCTTTCCATCCTAAATTCGCTAGCCTTAGCTCACATGCAACGCACCGCCTTCCATCCCAATTCAGACCCACCAGGCTTCGTTGTTCAAATTCCGGGTCGTCCACATTTCTGGACGGGGATGATGATGATGGGTATTGTTCTTATGCAGGTGAGGAGGAGTCGGGAGATAGTGTAAGAGAGGATGGTGTTTTTATAGAGATAAAGAAGCTTCAAAAGAATTCGAGGAGAATTCGGTCCAAGATTTCCATAAATGCTAGCCTTGACACTGTGTGGAAGATTTTAACTGATTATGAGAAGTTGGCTGATTTCATTCCTGGTCTTGCCGTCAGCAAATTGATTGACAAGAAAGACAAATTCGCTCGTCTTTATCAGGTAAATTCAATTCATTCTTTCTTAATTTTCAGTTTCTCTATAAAACTGGAAGTAGATACTTCTTTTTTTTTATGTTTGATTATACATCAGGATATATCTTAACAGCTTGCAGTTTCAAAAATGTAATCTGAACTGCAAGTTTATAATATATTTGTGGGTTTTGTTGAAGAGTTTTTATTTCGTAATCGAGTGTTGTTTTGGAATGAATATGTAGAGCTACAATAAATACATTCTTGAAAAGGATATTCTTGCCTGATGTAGTTTTACATTCTACTCGTTGGAGTTTTTTATATTGAATTATTGATGATTTTAAAAAAGAAATGAAGGGAGTGGTGTGCATACAAGTGACGGAATGGAGATAAGAGAGAGTTGAGGGGGGAGGAGCAAGAAAAATAACTTAGGGAGCCTAAACTTTGAAGCAGAGGCGGTTTACAGGAGATTAGACGGTTTAGTAACTGGGAACTTTTAGTAGATCTGTAATTAGCCAGAAGGCGAAGCTGTTTAGTTGTTGGCTTGTGATGAGAAAATTTAGAACGAGTCTTATGTTCTAGAACAAGCCGAAATGGAGTTTTGAAGTGTTTTTTCAGTGGAAATGAGGTGCCTTCCTCCATTAGGGAAGTCTTGAGTTTGAGAAATGACGTGTTGATAGGGTGAAATGTGTAATGGATAGCAAGTTTAGTGGAAATATGGGGCATTGAAAACACATGATTGAAGTTTGGGCCTTAAGTAAGATCAATAAGGGTTTGAGCCTTCTTGACGAGTCATGATTTGAGTCCCACTGAGTCAATTCTCCCCAAGACACCAATAGACTGATATAGGATCTTTCCATAAATATCTCAACATTTATCGTCTGTCACTTGTAATAAAAACATTGATTGACAAGTAGATATTTGATTAGTTAATGTTTTTTCTTCAAGTTACTAAAAACCTTGATTAACTTGTGATTTATCATTGTGGTTGAAACATAGGTGAGCATTGTGCCTTTCTGTTTTTCTCTCTCCGCCCACATGCACACAATTGCACAAGAATGTACACACACACAGGTGCACAGCAACACACAAACACACATGTGCTGCCTTTCTCTGTATTTTTATTCGACTGAAATCTAAACTTGCATCATAGATCATTGATAGAATTTTTTCTACGACTTGAATTGAAAACCCCATTCTTAAATAAATTATGGTCACAAGTTTAGCTGAAACATATTTTCTTGACCTTATTATATCATTGTATTTGTATTAACAGATTGGACAGCAAAACTTGGCATTTGGCCTAAAATTTAATGCAAAAGCAATTTTGGATTGTTATGAGAGAGATCTTCAGACTCTTGCTTCTGGGGAAAAGCGTGATATTGAATTTAAGATGACAGAAGGTGACTTTCAGTTTTTTGAAGGAAAGTGGTCTATTGAACAGGTACGAATTAGTTGTTTCTTGGTTGTTCAGCATCTTCGTATTCACTGGCTATGACTTTGTATATTTGAGACTTCAATCAAGCTCTTTAGACCTTAACAGAAAGTCTATCCAAGTTAGCACAGTTTTTTCGAGGAGTGCAAACTTCATATTTTCATCATTAAGAATGATATAGGATCTGGTTTCTTGCTTACTCTGGAAAGGTTACAGCTGACATGGCCGGCACCTGAAAGATTTACGTTGTTCTTGTGTTCAAGAAAATTAGAATAGTACTTGATGTTATGAAAGTTCCTGGATGGTGTGAAATAATGGTAGTAACAAAGGTATCCTATAGTAAGCAGCTTGGAGAATTGAGTTTATCAGAACTCCAACCTATAGAGACTTTCCCAAAACGATTGAACCAAGAATCTGGTAACATGTTGAATCAATTTTTTTACTGGCTTATGATAGCATGTTGAGATGCTATGTACAATCTCCTGAGCAGCGAGCACAGCCATTGCACAAGTGAAAACTCCACAGCCCAATGGCCAAAGGTTTTGCGTTAAGATTTGGTGTCTGATGTGTATATCTAACTCCACTAGTGACTTCTCTCTTTTGGCTCTGCAGTTGATGATAACTAGGCATTCCAACCAGTGTATAAAGTTTTGACCGTGATATTGTGTTTTAGATTAAGAGCAAACAATATTTACATCTGCAAGACATCTGATTTACATGAAACTATATAGATAAAATTTGGCATAAAAATGTTTCACGCCACTTATAATCCTTTTAGATGCTGAACTCAATTGAAAATGCTTTCAATTCCTTAATTATTAAGAATCAGCAATTTTTCCTTCTTTTCCATCCAGCCTTATGGAGGCTATATCATCTGTCTAATCTTCAAAAGTTTGAGTTTATTCTATCATTGTTTGTACATTGTTATTGACCCTCCTGGCACACTGGCAAGCCATTTAGTTTCCGTTTCTGTGTTTGACCCAATAGTTGACTGCATGTAAATGATATGTACAATGAATGATTTTTTCGAGGAATTATTCGGTTTATCAAAAACTGTACTCCTCACAAAAACATGGGACCTATGAATTATTTTCATAGTGGGTCTCGTGTTTTTTTTGAGAGGACGGAGTACAACTATTGGCAAACCTGATAATTTCTTCTTTCGTTTTATGACTTTCAGCGGTAAGTCTGTAGAGAATCTCTTGTTTTCTACTTTTCATTGCAAAAGCATATGATTCAAATATGATGGTTCATGCAGCTTGCTAAACCCAAAACTGAAGATTCCGTTGGTCAAGAGTATGAGACAACTCTTTCATATTTGGTGGATGTAAAGCCTAAGATGTGGTTGCCTGTTAACCTAATTGAAGGTAGAATCTGCAAGGAGATAAAATCAAATCTCACATGCATCCGAGAAGAAGCACAGAAAGTGATTGATGATGCTCAGCATGACCAATAGTGTTATTGGCACAACCAAATAATATCTGTCCATGAGGGCCGTATATTTTGTCAACGATTTTGTATGGTGAATCGTTTAAGGACAAATAATAATCTTTTTTAGTGTACATTTGGCTCGAATGTCCACTTGTGCCTTACAAAGAAAAGGAGAATGAAGGAAAATATAGGAGGAATTACTTTCATGATTCATTCTTCTTTTCAAATGTCGAATATATAAAATCTACATATAGAGTTGTATGCACAGGTAGGATCTCCATGATCCGAAACCACGATTATTTGTCTAATGACTCGTCCCATTGGTTTGTCAAGCAGTGATTGCATTTGCAGATATCTTCCCAGGAAGTTTGATCGTATTATCTGGATCTTGCTCGCCAAGAAATCAGATCATATGCGTTTAGTTTGGCAATAATGAGTAGTATTCTGCTATTCATGTGTCCACCGCTCCTTGTATTCTTCAGCTCTGCCAGGTGCATCAGCCTGTGGATATCCCAAACGCTCAAATTCTTAATCTAGCATCCCTTTAAACCGAAAAGAAAACTCCTTTGGGGAAACATTAAAGTGAATCTAGGGCTCTAACTTTATTAAAAGTGTGTCTCACAGGCCGCAATCTATGGTGAATGAGCTGTTAAGTGCAAGGGAAAAAGGTAGGATAGAAATTAAAATGTCCCCGTGATTGGTCACAAATGGAGTAATAATTGATCACCAAGAGGAGAATATTTGAGTTTAACTCGACCAAGGAGACAAATCTACTCTAGTGATATGGGACCATAAGGTTTGACCCATTTGGATGCAAGTGATATTCCTACAACACCTGCTATTGTTTAGCTGAAATTAATCCAAATGAGAGCAGCACTGACATCCTTGAGTTGGATTGTTAGGAATGGCATAGATGCAGAATTGTGTTTTCAATCCCTTTCTATACCCACCAACATTTCAGCACATGACTTGTTAATCTCAAGCACTTTGCCGCAACCTTAAACTATCACTAGTTTGGTAGGTTTGATTCATTGTTTTCATGTTCTGGCTTGTCAATTTCAAATTCATCTGGCTGAGTTAAATGGGACTGAGTTGAATCAGGGACTTTGATTGATTTTCACATCCATCCAGATCCAGGGTATAGTTCTTACGACACACTTGGTGAACATTAAATTAATGAAATGTAGTTACAGATTTTGTGGTAGGAGCCAGAATAATTCATTTAAAATGAAACTCAAATATGAATCACCACTTCCACGAGCTCTTTCTTTTTCCAAAGCTGCTAACTAGGACTGCCACACCTACATTTGACTTGTGTATGATTCTTAAATAGGTCTGGGCTAATTCATCATTCACGGCTGCTCATGAGATGCCATAAAGCTGAGGGGCTGCTCCGGTACTCTATACAGCGACAGGAGGAGCTCGAGGGAACACAAATATCTGGTAGAGCTAGCACCTGTGCTGTGCATGCGACTTCACACAAAAAAAAAATGTCGGGCTCTCTATTGTCTACTGTGAAATTGTACCCGTGACCCGAGAGTTCCTGAGTTATTACTTGTGGAGGAAAAGAAAAGTATCCTGTGTGCATTGCATATCTGAGTTCAGTCCATGTCTGAAAAATCGGTCCCTGTTTGGTGAGGCCGGTTATATCTACATACCTAGTTTAGAATTTTTTTCATGGAGGAGAAAATCATGTCATGGGCTAATCAAGGTGGTGGTTGGTTGGTACGAGCTTGGATCTGTGCCCGGTACATGATTGGAGAAGTGAGTGTGCCACGAGGTATGATTTTTATTGACCTTTCGTGCGGCTGTAATTAGGTGTAGCAAAAAGATAATTATTAGTGATAGAATATGTCCCCTGTTCTTCAATAATCTCGGGTGTATAAAAGATGTGCGCTACAAGTAAAATTATCAAATAATAATTCATAAAATTAAATATAGAGAAGTGTGTCATATAGCTGGAAAAAAAAAATATAAGAGAGGAAAGCGAGTTAGTCAGTGGCCGAGCGACTCGAGTGGCTCGGGAAGTCGGTTCGCTCGAATAGAGGACCTCATTGGGCACAAAATTGTTATTTTTACTCTTTGCGGAAAATTGTTAAAGATCAGAGACAACTCTTTGAGTGAAAATGAGTTTCCTTTGATCGATGAGTTTTCAAACATGTAGACAACTCTTTGCGGAAAATTGTTAAAGATCACAGACAATTTTTAATATCTAGAAGTTTAAGTTTTTAATTTGTTCTCAAAAAAGTGAAATCTCTTTCTCCCAAAATGATTTATTTATGGTGTTTTTGGGCTGTAAATGTTTTTGTTTTTATATTTTTTTTAAGAAGTTACAGGAGATTCAATCCAATGAATCTTGTTAACGCAACGACTTATCTTATTAAAAAAGATAAATAAAACAAGGTTCGAGTCATGTAATTGTTAATATGATGGTCATTAAAAACTTACATGGTCGTTAACTTCAGGACTTGTGGAATTAGTCGAGATGGACGTAAGCTGACTCGAACACCTACATTAATAAAACCAATTTATATTTATTAAAAACTAAATAATTGTTTGTTGAGGAAACATGCTTCAGAAAAACACATGTTTTTGTTAACAAGGTGTTTTTCAAAACAGTACTTAAAAAATCACGTGGTTGAAAAAAAAAAAAATCTTCTTATTTGAAAAACAAAACCCTAGAATGACTTTGAAATCTCTAAAAAAAACCAAAAACCCACGATTTAAATATTATATAAATATAGACGCAGCAGTGGCCACCGTGTGGGTTCCAAATTTAACATTTTCACTGCAGCATCATTTAAAAAAAAGCAACATCAAACAACATTATGATTCTTTTGGAAAATGAAATGGTACATTAATTACTCTCTTACGTGCCTGATGCTTCCGAGCCATTATCATTTGACAGGATCAGTTGGCATGTGTGGTTGGAAAGCTTTGTTCTTATTTATATATTTATTTATTTATTATATTTTAATTTTGGTGGGTAGGGACTTCTTGGATTGAGCAAGGATACGATAAAGGAGAACATAATGGGTTTAAACATAATCGCAATTAATCATGATCTCTAAGCACTAATTGTCAAAACCTATGACCATTTGGTAGTGATAATCATCCGAGACACCACAAGTGGATCTGGAGAAATTAAGATACTTGATTTACTATATTGTTTCATGAAATATAGTTTTTTAAAAATTAATTTTTAAATTTTTTTTGGACAGAAAATACTTTTAGAAGTTATAATTTTTTAGAAATGTTATGTTATTTACTGATCATATCAAATTTAACCATCAAATTTTTAATTGCTATATATTTTGTTTTGATTTTTTTTTCAATTTCATCCCTTAGAATTTGATTTAATTTTATTTTTATATCAACTTTGGTCCTTATTTTTATGATTGTTATTTATTTTTTTCTTATTATTTTCTTAATTGAAATTTTTTATCTATTATATTTGATTCTCATTCTTTTTACTGTTATTTATTTTATTTGAAATAATTTATAAAATTATAATTGTTATTTTTTTAATCTTATCATTTTATAATTTTTTTATCTGCTAGATTTCACCTTCAACGGAAATTAAAATACTTTAAACGTCCACTTTTATGTGATTATCATCAACGCGCGTCTCGTCCCCCCTGTTCTGCCTGGTGTAAAGACTCAAGGTTTTTTATATTGCAAGAGAGAAGAAGAAGAGTCTTGTTCTAGCGTGGGTGGTTTGGAAGAATCAAATGAGACCAGATGGGCTTTTTATATATTTTTTTTCTATTTTCTTTCTTCTTAATGGAGGTTCCTGGCTAGGGTTTTTGTTTTCATTAGGAGATTTTGTTGGATTAACTCGTGGGTGAGATCCCCCAAAACAATATATATATATATATATATATATGTAGGTGGGTTAGACTTTGATTAGAGATGCCCACTTCAACCCCTCGGCGTCGTCTTCTTCTGTTTTTTTTAATAAGAAATGTCATTGTTTATTGACGGATTTCATCACTATTCTTGCGTGCACAGATCTTAAAAAGACACAAAAGGAGAGAGAAGAATAATTAAATCTTGATGGTCGTGTATATTAAAAAAAGAAGAAAAAGGAGTGATTAATTAGAGCGTTGAAAGGAGAACAACCGAGAGTAGAAGGTGGCCAGCCTCTCTTTTTCTACCGTCTGGTGGATTTGGTTAAGTCAACAATATGGGGTGGGTGTTCATGGAATTGCTAGGGAGTGGAGTTGGCATCCTGTGCATGCTTCTAGTTAGGCACTGACCACACACACACACACTCATGAAAAATACTAATAGAAGTTGTTTTTTTTTTTT
>Ga0307513_10001379_pt1 | contig 34970 bp, 27 predicted proteins | sample 15_EM_MG_FD_202174 | JGI IMG/M metagenome (GOLD analysis project Ga0307513, IMG submission 202174) | Populus trichocarpa ectomycorrhiza microbial communities from riparian zone in the Pacific Northwest, United States - 15_EM | ecosystem: Host-associated > Plants > Roots > Unclassified | place... | reverse complement strand
GCCCCCACTTCTCTAACCTCCTCGCCACCAACCTTTCCACCACCTTCCCCACCACATCCAACAAATTTATTATCCTATAACTACTCGGAAGCCCATAATCTGGTTTATTAGGCTTCCTCATAATTATTCCCACGCTCCTCCTCCACCTCTCGCACACAAATCCCATTCCCATACTCCCTCTCACTATTCCCATCAATCCCTTCCTACACCAATCCACCTTCCACACCTCTTTTAATACCCTCCCACCCAATTCATTTTCCCCTGCCGCCTTCCTATCACCCTGTTTATCCACACACTCCTTCACCTCCTCCTCTTCTACCTCCACCTCTTCCCAAAATCCTTCCTCCTCCTGATCTAACTCCTCTCTCTTCCCCAATCCTCTCACTATCGCCCAACCCTTTCTCTCATCATCCTCAACCACCCCTCCACCCTCCACCTTTATTCCCGGCATGTCCACCACAAAATCCCTATCCGTCTTCACCCACTGATAACCTTCCTTCTCCCCTAAACTCTCCAAATACAACCCCCAACTCCTCCTTCTCACCTCCTCCACCTTTCTCTTATATTCTTTCCTTCCCTCCCTCACTTTTTCCAATCCTCCTTCCCTATCCCCCTCCATCCATTCCTTCTCCAACTTTTTCACTCTTAAATACTCCACCTCCACCTCCCCATTCCACCACTTCTTCTTCCCCTTCCTCCACCTCCTCCTTCCCCTACTCTTTTCCACCTCTTCCACTAAAATCCTCTCCCACCTCTCTACCCAATCCTCCAAATCCTCTCTCGTCCTTACCTCTTCTCCCCTCATCCCTCTCATCCACTCCCCCTCCCTCATCCTTACTCCACTCTCAAACATCTTCCAATCCACTATCCCTCTCGTATCCTCTTCTCTCTCCACCACCACTCCCAACACCTCTACCACCATTTCCACCGGTCTATGATCCAAACCCACTATCCAATCCCACACTTTTCCCTCAACCTCCACCCCTCCCACATACAACCCCACATCCAGCACTCTATCTCTCCCCCCATCCTTCTCATCCCTCCTCGTTACCACCCCTCTAGGCGTTCCCACCTTCCAACCCCACTCATCCATCCAACCTACCACCCTCCTCCCTTCCACATTCTCATCCGTTCCATCACCGCCCCACCTCTCATGCCTCGCATTTATATCTCCCATCACCACCCCATTTCCATCTCCCTCTATCCATTTAAAACTCGCATGTTTCCCTCTCCCCACATACACATTCCACACCTCCAACCTCCTCCCTCTTCCTAAATCCAATACTAACCCTATTCTCACCCTCTCTCTTACCAATACCCTCCACTTTCCCTCCCACCTCTCATGTATCTTCGTGCATACTACCGCACCCTCTCCCCTCTCCAAAAAACCCCCCACTCCATCCACACTATCATATCCATCCATACTTACTGTCTTCTCTCCTCCCAAAACCGGTACCTCTTGAAACAAATAAATGTCCACCCCTTCCTCCCTACTCCCCACACTATACATACCTCCCATGCTCATTCTAACATTCGCCGACACTATCCTTATGCTCTTAGTATAAACTCTTCAACCTATTCCACTCCATTCTCCAAGCCACACAATTCTTTTCATCCGCCTCTTTCATAATATGATTCTTTCCACAACCTCCACAACTCCCATGGTGCACACACTTACTCCTCCAAACCTGACACCTACCACACCTGTGCTCCCAACCCGTATGCCCCTTCACCGCACAAATACTGCACCTCTTGTTCTTACTTCCACACCTCCACCAACTGTGCCCAAATTCCGCACACTTCGTACACCATTCCACCTCCTTCTTTCCCACGTACCTGTTCACCTTAACCCTCATTCCCCTCCATAATAAACCCTCCTCCACATACTTCACCCTCTCTGACTCCTTTGCCACATGTACCAAAACTCCCACCTCCCTCAATCTCCATTCCTCTATCCTAGCCTCACTCAACAACCACACCGGATCCCTCATCAGTCTCAAACCTGCCTCTCTCTCCAATTCTCCTTTCAACTCCTTGAATATCTTACCCTTCCACCTATTCACCTCTATTGCCGGAATTACCATACCTGCCCAACTATCCAAACTTCCAACACTCTTCACTCCTTTCACCTCCTCCCATTCCTTTCCTTCCACTTCCTCCACCTTCCTCACTTCTTCTTCACCCTTCAATTCCACCGTAATCCTACCCCTTTTCCTCACCATTCCTATCACACCTCCCTTGTTCAATCCCAACACTTCCTCCATCTTTCCACTACTCCATTCACTCTCCCCATCCACCTCCATGCTCAATCCATCTTGCGTATCCAAAATCACTTCCACCTTTTTACTCACCCTCCTCTCTTTTTCCCTCAAACTACTCTCCAACTCCTTCCTCTCCTCTACCTTCTTCTTCTCCAATTCCTCCACTTCCTCATTATTCATACCCGGGCTCACCCCTCTCAAAACCTCTCCATAACTCCTCCCCTCTCCCACCACTATCCTCTTTTTCAAATCCTCCACCCTCCCCACCATCTCCGGTACCACCACTTCACTCAAAACCTTTACCTCCTCTTCCACACCCAATTTCTTCAATCCAACCTTGCTAACCAATTCCCTTAACTCTTTTCCCCACCTCCTAACCTCCATATCCAACGCAAAACTCCTCACCTTTTCTTCACTCTCCCCCAAAATATAACTCACCTCCTCCACCTCCTCTCTCCAATCTCTAAACTCACTCCTCAACTTCTTCACCTCTTCCCTGCTTCTCCCCAATTCCTTTCCCCTCGCCACCATACCCTCTTTCTCTCTCTTCTTTCTCTCCTCTTTTTCCCTCTTCTCCCTATTCACCTTCCTCAACCTCCACTCCTCCATACTATCCATCTCTTCTCCATCCTCCTCTCCTTCCAATACCTCCTCACCCACCAACTTAAACCTCTTAACTTCCTCAACCTTCTCCACCGCCAACCCTTTCTCAAACATCTTGCCCACCTCCCTCACATCTCTGCTCACCCCTTTTCCTTTCCTATCACTCAACTTCACCACCTCCTTTCCCTCCCCACACTCCTCCAACAACTTTCCAATTTCCAATTCCTCCGCCTCCTCAAACAAATTCAAAACCTTCTCTCCACCAATCATATCCACTTCCTCCCCACCCTTAACTATCTCGTAACTCCCATTGCTCCATTCTCTCTCCCCTTCCACCAATCCTGTCAAAAACTCCTGTTCCCCATCCAATCCCCTCACCACACCCACCTTTCCACCCATGACCCACCTCACATCCTTCTCCTCCAATCGTCTCTTGCCAACAACCCCCTTTCCAACCCTATCCCTATTTATTCCACCTCTCGCCCGTCCCCCACCCAAAATGCCATTTCCACCCATGCCTCTTCAGGTAAGCACTAAATCCTAAAGACAATATGCAGCCGTAGATGGAGCGTTCTGGCGTTACGCTATTCGTTGAATGTCCGATCGCGATGGTTTTCCGTAGTCGTTATTTCAAAAATGAGGTAAATCCCGGTCGTCGTGCTTGAGTACTCGTACTTGTCCCAGGCAAGAAGTATCCGGAAACAGGGGTGATCCTGGAGTCCGAATTTTGTATGTGACTTAGATAAGCACGGATTTTGTACCATACAAAACTCCGACTCCAGGATCACCACTGTTTCCGGATACTTCTTGCCTGGGACAAGTACCAAGAGCTGGGCAAAAGTAAGGCAAATTTGGGTTTGCCTACATCAAGATTAGGTTTATGTGACTATACGAGGCTAGTCAGGAAATCGGGAGGGCGTAGTGGTATGTAAACATCGCGGCGTCTTAAAATTCATTTCACCCTCAAATTCGGATTCTTACCTACCCTGGTCGGGTATCACCTATACCAGCCTGCATAGATCAAGTGATAGTCTACTCATGCGGCTGCGTGCTAAGCAAATCACGTGGTTTTGATTCCTCTAATTACTCGACAATGGAAGTGAATAAAATGCTCAAAGGCAGGCCTTGTCCCTCTCCTATCTCCTCGTCCTTCTGAGCCAAAAGGGGAGAAAAGAGAAAGACCTGATTACGCATAAGATCTTTGGCAAACCTGAATGAAGATCACGTAATTTACTTAGCACGCGGCCACATGAGTACTACTAAATACCCGATATTATAGCCACTAAATCCTTGAATAGATTGTAAAAAGAGGGGAGTGTGAAGGCCTGCTTGTCACTCCTATGAGCACGATACTAACAACCCATATCATGCTAACTTTACTTCAAGACATTCTAAAGCTGAAAAAGAAAATTAAAAAATTGATATTATGGCCTAATTTGTTTTCAAATATCTCTCCAAGCACTACAGGAATTGTTGGCTACTCTAGCATGCCATATCATAAGGTTAAGGTTGAAAAACAACGCCAAGGCTTACTGCTTCCCATATAAAATGGTCAGAAACTCCGCCAAGACTAATGTATTAACCATACCGTACGATAGCTCTCTTGACAATCCCTCAGCTACTCTAAATATAGAGTACCAGAGTGGTTGGAAACTAAAATCTAGGGATTTTTGCACATAGAGATGAAAATTTGGCCTTCATTACGTTACTAAATCGGTAGCTAGAAGGCTGTGAACATGGCCGTTCTTAGTGGGAAACCCTTACATGGCCCATCATTTTTAGCGCCAGCCTCACTCAAGTACAGTACGCTTACCACTACCCCGCTCTTGCCGAGCTTCAACTTCAAGGTATTCTATCGCCCTCTCAACTTCGGGATACTCTATCGCTTTTGCAACCTTAACAGCACCTTCACCATAAAGGAATATGGGCCCTTCAACACACCCCGAACCGAATGCTACCGTTACAGGCAATCAAAACTGTTTTAACCAAATACACAGTAACAACACCACTACCAATATAACATATGCGGATGAAAAGGCCAAAGTGTTGAATTGGCTATCACCCCTACAACCTCATGTACGCCACAACTATGTGAGGGCCCGAAGACAGGATGGCTTAGGGGAATGGTTTTTGCAAACCGATGAGTTTCTCAGATGGCGTGACGGGGAAGGTGAATCCGGCAAAGCTACTCTGTTTTGTTCCGGTAATCCCGGGGTTGGAAAGACCTTTCTTAGGTAGGAAAAATGATTACTTCAGAGGGAGAGATATAGCTAACTGGATAAAATGCTTAGCTCTCTAGTGATTGATAGGTTGCTTGAGCACTTTCGCGGAGAGAATATCGCTGTCGCATGCGTCTATTGCGATTTCCAAGACCACGAGAGACAAACTGCTGCGAACATGGTCGGTGCCCTCACCAAGCAAGTCGTGAATGCGTTAAGAATGGTCCCCCCTGAGATCGAGGAAGAATTCAAGAGGGCAGGGAGCGAGATTGGGGGCCGAGGGCTCCAGGTTCCGGAAACCGTTAAGCTCTTGGGGAGGGCCCTTGCACCCGTGAACCAGACATTCATTTGTATTGATGCCTTAGACGAATGTTCAGATAAACATCTATCTCAACTTCTCACGTCATTGCAAGCCGTTTCCCAGACGTCGCCGGGCGTCCGATTATTCATTACTGGGAGGCCCCATATTCGAAGTGAGGTAGAGAAATACCTTCCGGGGAGCCTGCAGGTTATCCCGTTCAGCCCAAATAGGCAGGATGTACGGGAATATCTCGAGATGAGGTTGAAGCATGACTCAGGCTCGGAGGTGATGAGCCCTGCACTCAAGGCTGATATTATGAAACGCATTCCGGAAAGGATTCCTGACGCGTATGTGATCGCCGATCCTATAATTGAAGCCGCGAGTAATCGCTGACAATAGTGGCTAGATTTCTACTCATTTCCTTGAGTATAGACGCGATATTATCTGAGGCGACAATTCGCAAGAGGCGAGAAAGACTCGACTTGATGACAAGTGGACTCGGATTGGACGGCGCCTACGATGCGACCTTGGATAGGATAAAGGGTCAGGGTAAAGGCAACTCAACACTTGGCATGGCTGCATTGATGTGGATTTCTTGCTCGGAACGTCCAATGCACCTTGGGGAGCTATGTGAGGCCTTGGCAGTCGAGATTGGTTCTGGGGATATGGACGACGACAATATCCCTTCGGAAAAGACATTGTTAGCCTCCTGCTTGGGACTGGTCACGGTGGATGAGAGCTCAATTGTCCGGCTGGTACACTTTACCCTTCAAGAATATTTCAGCCGGCATTCCGAACATTTCGAAAGCCCCCATTCGGCAATGGCGGAGGTTTGCTTGACATATCTTAACTTTGATTCCGTTGATAAGATTTCATATACTCTTGATAGCGACTCTCCAGAGACACGCTTCCTTCAATACGCCTCTAGCTACTGGGGGCTCTATGCAAGAAATGGGTTTACACAAAGGGTGAAATCACTTGCGCTTCAGCTGCTTAGTAAATTCGGCGGACATATATCGGCCAAGCTGCTTTTATGGGGGGACTTCGATCTGTGGGAACGCGAGGGACGGTATTCTGAGGGATTCACTGGTCTTCACTGCACGGCATACCTTGGGCTTGATGAGATTGCGATTAGCTTGTTGGAAGAGGATAAAGGATGTAGTGCAGACATGGCTGATGGTTGGGGCCGTACTCCATTGATGTGGGCCTCCGAAAGCGGGCATGAGGAGATGGTGAAGCTACTCCTTAGGCGGAAAGATGTCAACCCGAACTGGAGAATCGATGATGGCAGAACACCACTCCTATGTGCTGCCAAGGGTGGGCATGAGGGGGTTGTGAAGCTGCTCCTTGGCTGGAACGATGTCAACTCCAACACGAAAGACCATGATGGCAGCACACCGCTCTGGTATGAGGGGATCGCAAAGCTGCTCCTTAGGCGGAAAAAGGTCAACCCTAATTCGCGAGACACGTTTGGCAATACACCGCTCTTATATGCCACGAAGGGTGGGCATGAGGGGCTTGTGAAACTGCTCCTCAGCCGGAAAGTGGTCAACCCCGACTCGAGAGACAATTCTGGCCAAACGCCACTCCAATGTGCTGCCGGGCGTGGGCATGAGGGGATTGTGAAGCTGCTCCTCGGCCGGAAAGAGGTCAACTCCAACTCGAGAGACAATTCTGGCGAAACACCACTCTGGCGGGCTGCCGAGCGTGGACATGAAGGGATTGTGAAGCTGCTCCTTGACCGGAAAGAGGTCAACCCCAGCTCGGGAGGCAGTTGTGGCCGAACACCACTCTGGTGTGCTGCCGGTGGTGAGCATGAAGGGATTGTGAAGCTGCTCCTTGACCGGAAAGAGGTCAACCCCGACTCGAGGGACAATTATGGCCGAACACCACTCTGGCGGGCTGCCAAGTATGGGCATGAGGGGATTTTGAAGCTGTTCCTTGACCGGAAAGAGGTCAACCCCGACTCGAGAGACAATTATGGCGAAACACCGCTCTGGGGTGCCGCCGGGGGTGGGCATGAGGGGGTTGTGAAACTGCTCCTTGACCGGAAAGAGGTCAACCCCAGCTCGAGAGGCAATTATGGCCGAACACCACTCTTGTGTGCTGCCAGGGGTGGGCATGAGGGGATTGTGAAACTGCTCCTCGGCCGGAAAGAGGTCAACCCCGACTCGAGAGACAATTCTGGCCAAACACCACTCTCGTGTGCTGCCGGGGGTGGACATGAAGGGATTGTGAAGCTGCTCCTTGACCGGAAAGAGGTCGACGCCAGCTCGAGAGGCAATTATGGCCGAACACCACTCTAGTGTGCTGCCGATGGTGGGCATGAGGGGATCGTGAAGCTGCTCCTTGACCGGAAAGAGGTCAACCCCGACTCGAGAGACAATTATGGCCGAACGCCACTCTGGTGTGCTGCCGGGCATGGGCATGAGGGGATTGTGAAACTGCTTCTTTCCCGGAAAAAGGTCAATCCCGACCCGAGAAGCAATCATCGCGAAACACCACTCTTGTGTGCTGCCAGGGGTGGGCATGAGAGGATTGTGAAACTGCTTCTTTCCCGTAAAAAGGTCAACCCCGACCCGAGAAACAATCACCGCCAAACGCCACTCTTGTGTGCTGCCAGGGGTGGGCATGAGGGGGTTGTGAAACTGCTCCTCGGCCGGAAAGAGGTCAACCCCGATCTAAAAGACGATTCTAACCAAACACCACTATCGCGGGCTACCCGGCATGGGTATGAATGGGTTAGAAAGTTACTCCAGGACCGTTTAGATGCCGAGTCAGATATGTAGGCGAATTATGCCCCCATGTCTCTTCCCTACCTTTTAAAAAGTAGTTATGGGTAGCTGGACTGCTAGAGCGATTACTGCTATGGTTGATGGGGGTATTTCTTCGGCATTAAGGTTGTTAGGAAGTGGGGGTGGGTTATAGGTTGGGCTTTGTGTTTTGAACTGAATTTTTGTACAATATTGTATGATATCATACTTGGTTCTCTTTTTTCGCAAAAAAAGGGGAAGCGGAGGAGAGGTGGGGGTATTACAGATTTACATTGTTTGGTATGATAATATATTGAATTTATTTCGCAGTATATTGCTCCTTTGAGGATTTATTTCTTCTTGAGTGAGGGTAATTCGTCATGTTCAGTGCCCTCTTGGGGTGATGGCGGACCATTACTCTATTCATCTATTATCACTCGTAGGAGTCGTTCAAATTGTGTTGGAAAAAAGAAGGGGGGGTGGCGAGTCTGTACACAGGAGAGATGAGAGAGCAGGAGATTCTGGGAAATTTATTCTATCTGTGAGGCTGGCGTGACCTAGCATCTATGCAGCCAAACAGCAAACACATAAAAGGGTTAACGGGGAAGCCAAATACCAGGAGTTCAAGTAAAAAAAAATACGATGGCCAGCGCACCACTTTGGTGTGAGTGGTGAAGTTCGCCCGCTCTCATTCGTTTCTCTCTCTCACCGAACTAACTAACCATAAAAGATAAAAATATATATCAATCATAACAAAGTCGTTCCCCCATCCTTCCATAGATTACCACACATATCCATTCTCTCCCAATTGTATGCTCATTTCCCCTCTACGCACTCCCTTGCTAACAAAGGAAAGATAAAGACTCCCACTGTTCGTAGCCCCCGGTCATCCAACTCTTTTACCCTCCCTTCCGATTCTTCCGCCCTTTGGTGGACGTATGGATCTAAAGCGCATTCCTAAAGCTTACGTGCATTCCCGAAAATTATCCGAATAGTGAAACAATAATGTGAACATGCCGAGCAGCATATAACGACTTCCACACAGTGGTGAGCTAAGGAAAGCTCTCTCCTCCAGGGTCGGTTCCATTATTGTCACGTGTCATTTTGAAACTGAAATCTTTTGACGCAAAACGGGGAGCTGGTTAGAGACACGGCCTCTATCGTCAAGACGGTTGTCTTAGAAACGGTTGGCTGATAACCTACCATAGTGGCATGAACACCGCGGCACCATATGATTCATTACACCCTCAAATTCCGATTCTGAACTACGCCGGTCTGGTATCACCTATCCCCTGCTACGTTGATAGTGTCGAATTTCCCTACATTATGCTAAAGAGATACCAGTGAAATTAGCTTATTCCTTCGATTGGTAGATTCAACCTCATAGAGATGTAAAGCTATCACATGGCTCTGTATTTCTGGTAAATATCGACAAGTGGATTACCTCACCACTGTGGGTAACGCCACTCCTAGGTTTAGTGCTCATGTTTATGGAAAAAGGTCTGTATCATAACTTGACCTGAAATGCTTTTGATATCACTTGATGATTAAATTTTCCGGAAAAGTAGGAAGCTAGTTTTTTAGTTTGTGTTTTTAGAATGATGTAGGGAAATTCGGCATCGTCAACACTGCAGGGGGCAATATTCCTCTGCCACCTAGTTTTGTGGAAACAGAAATAACTCGCTCCTTCAGTAAGACGACTTAGTTGCTGATTACTTTAAAATAGCTGAGCATCCTCTATTAATCCCTTCCCAGTCCATCCCTCATCAAAAAAGACATCCTGGCGCGGTCTTTATGTAGGGACTTGACCAACCTACACAAATTATCACTCAGTCCCTAGGGCAAGCAATCCCAACTAAATATGGTTAGGTTCAACCCATCCTACAGCTTGAGGTGTATTCTCATCCGATCTCCTTCGACCAATCACTTTTGGAGATGGATTTCGGTATTGGTGAATTAGAATAAAGTAGCCCGGTTGCTTACCGCTGCACATGTCAACCCAAGGGGGCCGGTAGTAGAACTGACCAACTACCGTGTCAGCTCTTGGAGGGGCCAATGAGTGGATGGCTATCGCAAAAAATCTCTACCCCAGGCACTAACAAAATATCTAAACATTAGATAAAAGAAATATTATACAAAAGAATATTTTTGCTCAGACTATTGCAAGATTTATTCATCGATACGCAGGTTTAATTGTATAAAACTGGGTACCGCACAGTACTTTTGGCTCTCTATATGAGAAATCTACATCAGACGACCATTAATGCGTGATTCATTTCCTCCCTGCGGTCCTATCTCTTCTAACGCTGCACTGTTCACCTGCCCCCAAACCCACGCACTCGGCATTACTTGTCCCAGGCAAAAAGTATATTGGCAAAAAATATGGCAGAAAATCCCTGGGTATCACAAACTAACCTCTTGTATTTCCGGATACTTCTTGCCTTTTCTCACGCAAACCCCCCAAGCGAGAGCTACCTCATTTGACTCTATGGAGTACTCACCTCCGGTATAATACTGTACACAAGTGATAGTGTCAACAAAACTCTATAATTCCAGCCTGGCGCCCCACAGGACATTGAGCGGAAAAGATGAGAACGGTTATGGAGTATATTGTTCCTATTCCCCTCTCCAATGAGATTTTTAGCCCTAGCATTACTGAATAGGGACATATCCTTCTTTCCTCCTTCACCCCTTTCCCCCTCGCATCTTACCATCACATCACATTGAGTTAGTTCGAACTTAACCTCATCAGCTTCTTTGCAATATTCCACCTTTTTCGCCTCCCGGATGACAATAGACCCCGCGTATCCCGCAATGCATACCTTTCAAAATTCCGGTTCCAAACTGCCCCTAAACCTATCTCCTCCCACCCATGGTAACCATGCCCCACCGCAGGATCCAGAATCAACTAAGCGACGGAGGGTGGCGCCGGCCACCAAAACCGGATCCACATCATGGCCACAGCACTGTCGTGGGTCTTCTCCTGTAGGCGCTCTTTCGTGGGTGTTGGCAATCTTGTCGGTTGACGGTTCTGGTGAATGTCACCAGCAAGAGAAAACAAAAGAAACTAAAATTGATAAATTGAAGTTAGAAGCCGAACACTGATGGTTACGATAAACCGAAGTGATCAGCTCTCAGAAAGGTGATGAGCGATGATGAAAGAAAGAACGTTTCCCATCAACCGAAAAAAAATCCACACTTGACCTCCGTCCCTGCAAGGAGTTTTCCACACTGATTAACAAACAAAACCCTATCCACTAAGACTGCTCTCTTGCGCGACTACGTAACAACCTACGCAACCCACGACAATAACGAAACTTAAAGGAAAGCTATCTAAGGGTCCGACAGTGCCCCACCAGAGCCCCAGATTCAAGTGACAAGTTGTTACTAAAGGTGGGTAGCAAGATAGAACCAATTCGGGCAGTCCGCAGCGCCCAACAACCGTTGCCCTCGATGACAGGAATTACCAAGCAGGGGATTAAGAGATCGCTGGTCGGTCCGGGCTTTTCTTCGCCAATGAGTTCTGCGCTTACACAAAGGTGGCGTAACTTAAGTATAGATTCACGGAGGGCAAAATAAGAAATGGGGGAATTTGGATCTCGTCTTCCATGCCGCCAGAGAATGCCATAGGAACACTGTCATGGAACACCGCCCCAACCACGCATTCGCCGGGAACCCTCGTTGACTGTGTAAATTGTGGGATAGCAATCCCCACCGATATTTTGATCTTGATATGTAAGAGATCTCGGCAGCCCTTTTATACACGGCCTTCATAACGATGGCCGCAACAATCGGAACCAGCGTACCTATCACTATCTCCAATCTCCGGCACAATTCAAACTCCTTCGCAGTGTGCTCCTTCACCCTCCCGCATCCAGTCTTCTCCCTCGTGTTTTCATCCGCTTTCAGCATTTGGTCGTACTTTTTTTCCCTCTCCTGGTTTTTAACTAGTATCTCAACTAATGCTTTCTCCGCCTCAAGGTGTTCGCTGACCTCCGCGATCTCAATTCGGGGATCTTTGGGTTCCTCCATGTGTTTCTCATGTTTCTCTTTCAGCGGGCCCTATCTGCTTTTCGCCATCAGGAAACTGGAAAATACGGCTCCCTAGCAGGATCGTTAGCTAGTCAAGGGACGCAGGTGGGTCGGAGTGGGGGGGAGTAATGATTTTGCGGCTATGGGTGATGAGGTCTGAATCAGGGGTTGTCTGGGTGTTGGTAGGGTACGAAGATTGGCCTCCCTATAAATGGTAGGGTATCTGACCCATGGCCTCGAGAGATGACACACTCATAACGAGTCCCGGAGGCTCATCATCCCTCTGTTTGGCAGTGAAGGAAGGCTCGAATACAAGCTGTGCTCGTCTGGCTCAGCAGACATTGAATGCCGTGGTTACGGTTGTCTTCTGCAAGCCGGACGGGAGGTAAGCTGACCCGTATTCCGAACGGTCTGGAGGGGCCACGGAGCCCGGCGGGGGGACTTCCAAGAGCCCCGGACGAAACTGAACTACCTCTGTCAGTCCGTCCAAGACAGAAAAATTCCAGGACGGACGTTTTTGGATTAGGCGGTGGGGCCAAATGGTGAGAGAGTGCTTTGCTCGGGTAGGGGCAGGACTGCAGGCCTGCCGAGGGGCAGCCGGGGGAGAGGCCGGGAGGCGGGGGACTGCTGGGAATAGAGGTGTTGTTTGTAATGGAGGTGATGACCGGACTGAAGGATTTTGCGGAGTGAAGTGAAGCGGTTTAAGCGAATCAGAGTAATTTACGTTGAATGGATCAAAGAGGGGTGAGATAGAATAAGAAAGGAAAAGAGGGAAAAGAGGGGCGGGGGGAGAGGGAAGGAAATTTTATTGGAGAAAAATTTTCAACCTACGAGCGCATGCACGCACTGCTGCCCACACGCGTAGACATTTCCAGGGAGGACGGGGGCAGGATGAGTGATGTTTCATGATTTCCAATCCATGTCCGCCCATCTCTGCTCAGAAATCAGGTCAAAAAAAGGTAACGAATGACCTAGGTAGGGATCTCCAAGAGTTTGGAATATGGGTACTTGCTTAGGAATGCTCGCTTTGATTGTAGAATACGCCTAAACCTATTAATTGAGGCAGCAGCTAAAAACCCAAAGATCCATTCTCGAGCACAAGGCACATCCACAGATCAGATTCTAAGACGGTGGAGCACCCATGATAAATTGGTATACGGGTGATGAGCAATTAAAGCAGTGTACCGCCACAAGAAGTGCGTCTTAGAGGCATATCCGAAATGAGTTGTCTATGAGGCTTTCGCTATTCTCTATTCTGTCTTTTGCTATTAGGTATTGCTATTGAGGTACAAGGAAAGGTACGAGAACTTTACGGACGTATTTGTGCTCAAAGGTGGAGCATGATGCGTGGGGGAACAAAGATAAGATAAAGTGGGAAGATATGAACAGAGGGTAGTGAGTTTTTGCTTGTCCGCTTGTTTGACACATGCTCCAAGGCAGTCCTACCTACTCCAACAAACGGCGCTTGAATAAATTGATGAGTCGAGGTATTTTATAATGTGCAGTAGGAAGCGGCTCACTTGTATTTTCTATCATATCGGGTTCACAATTATAGCAGAAGAGTGGGGTACATTAAAGTACCACATTTTTATGGCAAGCTACCGCAAATCCACCATGCGGCGTTCACTAGGTGGGTGATAGAAAAAAAGATGAACCATGCGAAGGAGACATCGGATAAAAGAAGTGAATGATGTTTAGGTAATAGTCTTACAGATCGAGGTCACCAGCGGCCTACTCAGACAGGGCTCAACAGCTCTCGCGGTTTTATAGCAAGCGGCTCTCACTCATCAGTGAATTTAGGATATAGAGTATGTATCCTTTTTTTCCATACCGGTTTTGTCTTTTCTTATATGGGATTACGCCTCGACCCACGCTTGGTCTTATACCTCATGGTCCGTGCACAACCGTAAGTGGGGCGAGTAGGACAGCGAAAAGGATAAGCCCAAATAAACTATAGTGAGCTCACCGAGAACCTGGATCCTACTAAAACCCAGTATGCCCATTGCCGCCCCATAGCAAGAACGTGTGTATCGAGGTAATGGGTGAAGAGGTGCGATTTCGATCCCAGCGGTCAAGCGCAACCGGAGGTGGGAAAGGATGAACACAGCGATGGATATAACGAGGTGCTGCCCAAGGATAGGCCAGGAATTATATCTCCGGACAAATAGCATATCCGGAGGCCAAACGAAATTCCGCAAACCACGGCGAACAAAAGGAACGCAGAGGGACATCCGGTAACGACGGAAATTCGGCAGAAACGTTGAAGGAATGAATGAACAATCCATTTTCATCCACCGCAACGGACAACCGCGACGAGAGCTAATCCCCAAATCCAGTGCCCTATGCCGAATGTCTTGGAACGAAAACACCAGGCTAGATTAAACATCCGACACCGGATGCCCAGCCGACATCACTATCCTATGCCTAACGGCACAGGATATGAAGACTGCTACCGATAACCATATATTCAATAACCCCATGTCGTATGGGTAATCTGGCATAAAAGAGGAGGGGTGCTCTGACCTGATTGCTCGACTGCCAGAAATTTAGACAACGCTCCAGAACTTGCCAGCACAAAAGCGGACTTAGGGAATGAGAGAGGGCCCAGGTAATTGTAGCTGATCTCCGTGCACCCCAGACTTTAAGACAGTCTAGCCTTATCAAAGCCCCGGTATTTGGGGTCAAACAGGGAGTGAATTAAGCTGTCGAGTGAGTATCGTCTAACCGGGACACTGGTGGGGGGTGACGGAGCGTCTCGGCTCTAGCAGGTTTGTTTCCACTTATGATGGACTCCAGGTGATATGTCTTAGGGTCAATAATTAAGCCAGATTCTCAGGACAACCTCTGGCACATCTGTCGTGAGCATAGCCGTAGATCCTTCTATTAGGGGTGCCGTAGATATGCTATTAATCTCCGAGTACCGATATTCAAAGGTTTAGCTAGCTCCTGGTAAACTGAGGCGCAGATAATACTCTTCAGCCTAGCGAAGGGACGAGTAGTCTAGAAAATGGATGTATTGACAGTGGCTTATGTATCTTTCGCTAGAGGAGGGGTATAAGGGTGGTGGGGGCTTCCGATCTAACACTAAGGTAGCGTATACCAACCGGGTGAAGGGCCCGGACTGAGCGGCGATCCTGGGTTATTGTCGTAAGTTAGAGATAAAGTTGTGAAGAGGAACTCTGCTCTTCAGGAGATATAGCAATCTCTATAGCTTCCTCTGCCTCCCTCTCTTTCTTCCCGGGTGGTTGAGATCAAGCACATCACGCTTGCCCTCCCCCTGGCACCCCCGTACACGCAGAATGCCTCTGCTGCGGCCAGCACCCCTCCCACAGGCAAACTGCGTGGGACCCACCACTGTAATGGAACCACGAGAACTCCGATTCTTCTCAGAGTTGGGACGCATTATCTCTAGCCTGGATTTCACTCAACGAATGATAGTGGGATTTCCTAGCCAGCGCTCGACAGCAGAGCGCGGGTAGGGTGTTGGTGGTATTGCTCACAGGTGCATTCTGGGTGTGTTTAGGGTTAGGTGAGTGTCAAATAGTAGGTGAGTGTAGGAAACTGAGTCTTCTATGGGACGGGAGTCTACTGGTACTTCTTGTTTTTCCTCGGGGCTCTAGATTCTGGGCTTATGATGTGTGTAGCATACCCCGGCGGTTCTGCATAATTCTCCATGTCTAGGGGCCGGAGCGCCTGCAGTAGCAGACAGTTCTTTACTCGAGTAAAGGGAGAAAAGAACGGCCGTTACGGGCAGCTTCGAGCCCGGTATTTAAACCATTTCCGTCTCTTCTACTCTAGCCAATCAGTTAGCGATTTCCCCACCAGACAAAGCCATAAACCATGCAATCATAGCTCCCAAAACCACGGATGTAAGGAGAACTTTAGTCTCCTCTAATTCGACAACGCCGCTATCTCTGACTCCCCACAAAAGCACTGTGCAGTGGGTTGATCCCACCCCCCTCGATATCGATAAAGAAACGCCAACTAGCCCCTATATTGAACGCCAGAAAACAACAGCAACCCAACGGGATACCGTACCTCCGCAACAGCGTTTCGGCAGGTTTTCAGCGGAAGCGCTGGTATCTGCCGCTCCTAGTCTGTGGTTTTCAGGAGCTCGGCTCAAGATGGGCTAGGGGTTCGATACGTCGAGCGTCCAAGTGAGGGGAAGATACGGTACCCAAGTCTACTCGTATGCAAGAATGAGGAATCTAGTTTCTATTTTGTACCAAGACACGGGAGATGTTTACTCGAGTAGAGGTAGTAAACTTGCAGCGAGAAGCCGGCACTGATGCCGTGACATGAAAGTCCTAATAAAGTTATCAAGGGTTGAAAACGGGACCTTTCCTGATCGGGACTAAGAGTCCAAGACGACTACGGAATCCCTGAGATGAATACGAGCGTGTATTCATGCGGTGGCATTTAGCCGCAACGAATAAAGTAATAAAGTACGGTATCACGGTAGCATTCCGTAAAGGGGGTTGGCTATTGCCATGGTGGTGCGGGGACAAAGAAAAGTTACTATTCTCGGTGAGTTCTTATCGCGAGCACAAATAGACTAGCCTTGGAGGAGGCAAAAGAATCAGGGGAAAGCAAGATAATGTTGGTGGCAATAGCATTACTGGGATTAAGGTGTTATTCGGGGACCCTACAGTCCTACAAACTCTGTTCAATAGCAACAATATTATCCTCACAGTTATTCATTCCCCAAACTTTCAAGTTCAAGAAGCGAAGGCTGAACATTGAAATCAAACTTTTAGTTATTGAGAAATTATCGCCAATTTCCCCCTTGCATCGTTGAATCGTTCATTGGCTGTCCAGGCTCAGCTTCCATGGGTCCAAAATGGTGGCGAAGCCTAATAACGAGATAGCCAGCCACAATCAATAACTTCAGAATCGATAGGCCAATACCCCCCCCGCCCGTCACTTGGCGGAGAAAAACCACTCAAACATTAGGCTCCTGCACTTTCGCCAAACGCCCATGTAAGGCACCACCCAAAAGTCCCCCTGAACCTTGCTTCTCTTTCCCCTAAGCACCGTACTTGTACGACCGGTAGAGGGCGGTCGCCATCCCTGCACAGCACAACCTCCCTTCTGAATGGTCTGGAACAAACCTTGTGATACGTGCAGTTCCACAAAGTCGGACTAACCAAAGCACTCTACTTTACTTGCGACTTTTGATCGCAATTCACACGCGCATTAATCTTACAGGACAGTCACGCTGACCACGGTAAAAATTTGAACAATTGGAGACTGTGCCAGGTGGTAGTCCAAAATTTCCTCCTCCGGAAAAGGGGCTAAAAACACAGCAAAAAAAAACATGTCCCCCGCGACAGGGAATAAAATAAAAAACGCCAGAGCTTGCTAGGAGAAGAAGGTCCAACGTCCTACCGCATAGTCCAATTATTCGAGTTTTTACGGTAGGTTCATAACAGGGAGGGGGGGGATCCAATAGTGGTCTTTTAGCGCCGATGGTGAACTCACTTTTGTTATAACGTTGGGGCAGGGTGCGAGGACGAGACTATGATACCGGTATGCTATTCTAGTGTCTAGTTTTTAATTTCATCTCCTAGATGCGGGCGATTTAAATTTAGGGTATGATTGGGCAGAAGAATACCGGTAGTGGGTTTACTTGAATTGGTGGTTCGGGAGCAGCTACCTGGATTGAAAGATGTCAGGCACCCAGATGGAACCCTCCAGGATACCCCGAGCCACAGGAGGTAGAAGGAGGGGTGGGCGAGCTTTGGTGGATGTAGGGGTCAATGGTGTGGAAGGAATTAATATCGATAGCCATGAGGCAAGCGTGGGACCCAGGAATCGTTGATCAAACTGTAGATATATAATTCCCACGATCCCCACCCCCAATTCCCCTCCGCCGTCTGTGAGCATTTCTATCTCTATCTGGACAGATCCTTCCCCACATTCCCTTTTATACTCAATACTTACACAACCACTTGTGTGTCCACTCCTTCAAAATGGCCTACTCAGACCAACACGTAGTTGACCAGCCCCCATGGCTAAGATTTGTCCGCATAGCCCAAGTCTCCCTCTCGGTGCTCATCCTAGCACTGGCAGCATTTGCCTTGAGCGCAATCCCATATGGGAATACTTTTGGCACGTTCGGGTTCAACATCTTCGCCGTACATGCCCCCCCCCACCCTCTTCCCCCTACCCGACCATACTAACAAATATCCAGTGCCTATTCACTTTCATAGTAGGCGCTTACCTCCTTGTAACCCCCGTCAGGGCCCCGAAACTATACAACTGCTGGGCCGCCCTCGTCCTCGAAATCTTCGGCGTGATCTTCTGGCTTTCCGCCTTCGCGACGCTGGCATCATGGGCTTCGCTGGGGTTGCTTACTGTCGGTTCCCTCACCAAGCGCGATGCTAAAAAGTCAAAGTCTTCATCTTCGTCATCTTCCTCATCTTCGTCCTATGATGACACAGACTACTTCGCAAACTATAGTAAGGAGTTAGAGGAACGCTATGCCAGGTACCAAGCTGGATGGAGATGCGCTGGGGCTGCGGCTGGTCTGGGAGGGATTGTTTGGTGAGTTGCTTACCTTATGATACTTAATAGATAAGGAGGGTGATAACTAATCGGGATTGCAGGATACTATTCATGATAACCCTGATCACTTTCTCCATCTTCCTTCACCGCCATAGAATGAACCCGGAGAACAAGGTCTTGCCAGATAACGGTAGCCCTGCTCGGGATGGTGGGGAGGCGGGCATTCAACGCCCTAGTGCGGCAGAGGTGAAAGGACATGAGATGGGGAATGTGCATGTCGGTGCTGTGGGAGCCGGGGAGTACAATAGGTCCTATTAGCCTTTGACTTTATGTCCATTTTTGGCTTTCTTTGATTCCCCCTTACTTTTAGTGACATTTTTCATCTTATTCGCTGTAGCTAGCTTGACGTTGGCAGTTTGGAGGAGCATTTTTCACGCGGGATGGCGAGTTATTTACGATATGAGGACTGGGGTGGGGTTTTTGGATCATATAAATTTATATCATACCTTATTACTCAAGATACTTTTTTTCTCTCTTCTTTAGAACCCTGTCCCGATAAGATGAATCTGCACGAAATTAATACCTCCCCCTATATACAGCAAGCTATTGAAACCTAACACGTTTCCGACACGAAACCAACTAATGTCAATAGGGAACCGAGTGACAACCCATGACCATCAGCTCGTGCAACACGTCTCAGCAATACACTTCAGGAACGAGTACCGGTATTAGATTCAGGATTTCGGACGGGGTCTTGCAAGTTTGGCAACTGTTGGGATGTTTAGCATCGTGTTTGGGGGGGGGGGGGGGGGGGGGTGGGGATATGATTCTAGTAGGGAACCAACCCATGCGGTTTTGGCAGGAGCCATGGATCGAATGCATAAATCGAGGGGGCTTTGAAAATTGAAGCCCCTTTTTCCTTCCGACATAACTGGGATTCGATGAGGAAATTATCCTTCTTGGCCGATGTCGTGCGAGGTTTGTTCATGACCTCGGGTGGTGTGGCAGCAGCAAGGCGGGAAGGCACATACTCGAGTACTCGAGTACTCGGGGGTATCGTAGCTAAAAGTCGGGCCCACCTCCATTACGAGGCGCGGAATTTGTATGGGGACTAAGCCGGATTAGGAAATTCGAGTGATATCCTGTGAGAATTTTTTGGTGGTGGCAAAAAGTCGGGACCGGTGACACAAGCACTTTCGCTGTGTTTTCTCAAGCAATACGCTGCGCGAGTGTGTTCGTGTTACCGGGCCCCAATTACCCTTGTACCCGAGTACAGTACGGTATTGTACTCGCACAATCACCCAACATTAAAGTTCGCACTAGCACAATATCCCGGCTAAGTGCATAAGCCTTTGCACTTGGCACCGCATAATATTCAGTATGTACAAGCGGAAGCACTTGTTAACGCATAGCATAACTTGTAAAGTATCATAGGCTGCTGCCGTTTGGCTGTTTACCCCTGTTTTATGGCTTCTGTGCTATTCCTGGTGGTCCAAGAAGCGGGCGGCGGATCTGCGCTTTTGTGAGTTTGCTTTGCTGTGTGTACCCTACATAAGAACCGGAATAATTGAGAATCTCCTTAGGACGTTGGAGTCACCCCTCCTAGCACAAGTACCGGTACTCGAGTAAGATGTGTTGTATTTTTTTCTTTTTATATGTCTCAACTGAGGGCTGAAAGCGAATCTTTTTACTCCTTTATTCCCCTTAATCCAAAGGGGAAATTCTGGACGTCCCAGCATCATTCCCAATTACCGGTACTCGAGTACCGGTATTCCAATGTCTCGGTGGCGATACCCGCCGCGGTATTCCTGAGGTTATTTACGGTGGGATGTATGGTGTGGTGGTGGTGGTTCGGAACCTGCCGGGGTCCCTAATCTTGAGTGGTTTTCGATGAGGTGCAATGAAGGTTACCGTCTATTCTAAGTTATCATACTATTGCGAGATTCTCGCACGACGAGTACCCGCACAGAAAATAGGCTTCACAAACAAACCTCGACCAATCAGACCCCAAAGACAGGAGTTATTCTCGCGACACTGGAAGAGACTGTAGGGTAACCGCAAGAACTGGAATAATTGAACCTCACACCTGGCTGTTGGGTTGCCTCCCCTAACCATCCCGCTGGGGTTTTCTTTTTATTGGCCTCAGCGGAGGCTGAAGCCCAGTCATTTAGGGTGAATCCCCCCAGCATCCATGATAAAGAGGGCAATTTTGGACGCCTTAGATGGCGAGATTCTAGAGTTGTGAGAGTGGCTGCCTTCTTTGCCTCTTGGCATGGATTTTCCCGAATCTACACTTGGTCAACCGTGCTTTTAAATTTCTTCGACGCTTTTCTTGTTTGCAGTTTGCTCTTGGACTCGAGTACTCGAGAACTGAGGTCCCTTTTCCGGGCTAACCCTTGTCTTAAGTGTCGGCATGTGCCCGCGTTTAAGCCACGGCTCCCGCAACTCGAGAATCTCGCGACCCTCCGGGAGGCTGTCTAGTTATTTGTTTGATATCTTCTTCGGTAATCGCTCCGCCATTAGTCTGATTATCTGGATTTACGGGAGAGGTATAGGTGTTTTGTTTTTAGCTGAATGATATAACAATCTGGTTTGAGTGGATTTGTTCCGGAGAATTCCTGTTACATATTCTCGATGGGGGGGTATTGGAGGTTGCCGCAGTTAAAATAGTTTTGCCATTAAGACGGATTGGTTATAAGGGCGTGTTTGCCGGTGGCGCATCACGATTTGAGATGTTTATGGTATGCGCCTTGAAGTGCCCCCAAGCCGTGATCCGGGAAATTCCAAAGTGCGAAACGAAGGTTTAGGGCTATGGTTTTTTGTTTTTTTTCATAGAGTTAACCCAAATCGTGATTTGGAAGTTTGAAAATTGCAGGCAGCTTCGGCACAGGAGTGTTTGTAAATCATGACTGCGAATCATGGGCAATCTCGGACCATGGCGAACCAAACAGGCTCTACCCCTCCCCCCCTAAGGAGCTCTCCTGTGCTATGCCCTTATGACATCAAATTGACCCCTATACCATACTTCCCTTAACAAAAACACTTCAGAGCGTTCTACGTCAGCACAACTATTGCGATATGTTTTATTTTCCTTAAAACATTATATTATATCATATTATTAATTTTATATGGAATATCGCTGCTGGGGTCATTGGGGTTTGGGGTACAATAGAAAGAAAGAATCCGGATACTAGTTTTTTTTTTCCCCCATAAAAGTCCCATTATCCAGGTCATTAGCACAGTACCGGACACAAACATAAGGTTAACAGTTGTAGCGCCATCCGGTCCAGGGAAAGATCAAAAATTTCCTCCCCTACTACACAATACTATTATACATGATGCCGTATCATACTAGTATAGTGTTATACTCCTGACGATGTCAATTGGGTCAAAGCTGTTTCCCATACGTTATAACCCCCGTGATAACTGCGGAACAGAAACGTTCATAAAATCTCATAACACTTCTCATTAACATACCAAGTTAATCATATTACATGCTATTTTCAGCCTTTGTCGCGACAAATCTTGTTTTGTGGAATGTGCTGAACAAAACTTAAAGCAGAAATAAAAGCAGCCCTAGTATCATAGCTGGGAAAAGAAAAGATACTTCAAGCGTTCGCTTGGTTCTCTAGTAGTGGTGGCCAGTCGGGACTCCCCATGTATGAAAACAAACAACTGAGGACACCGTAAGAACCCAAACAATCGAACCATGTGCTAGGACGTTGAAGTTGCCTCTCTCAGTATGGTCTGGTGTTTCTCCCCTCTTCTTTTTGACTCAGGGGGGAGGTTTTTGGTGTTTTCCACCCCTTTCCCAAAGGAGGAAATTACCGACCACATGGCATGGTCCGATCATTTGAGCCTTTACAGTACGAATGGCCCCGAATTGCAAAAACGATAATTTTTGGGGGGGTGGAATGCGCACCAACACTCACCCTTAATGTGGAAGCCTACTTCTAAATTCAAGATAGAGCACCGGCGAAACACAATCTGAGTCCTCAAACCAACCGGCATGGGCCAAAACTGGGTTGCTTTGTGGTCGGGTTGTACATACCCCATCAGGAGCTAGAATTGTATCTCGAATCAAGGCGGCGTCACTTATAATCACTCCCTAGAGTTGCTCCCTTGTCCGAGCCCAGATAGCCGGGGGCGCCCAGGGTGATAAACCAATAGACAAGACCACTACACCGAACAACCCTGGGTCAATCTGATTACTCAAAACATCCAGATATAAAACATGCATTTAACAAGAACTGAAAGTGCCACAAAAGCCCTCCTTTCTTTCCCACTCCTAGTAATTGTATATCTACCGAGTATATCTACTATAACAAATACTCAACACTTGAATCTCTAGATTCGGTTGAAAGATCTCCGACGGGTTCAATTCACTCTCGAACTTTGGGTGCTACAAATTACAATATCGCGGGGTGCCGTGGCTTTCATAATTCTCACTTCTATCCTGGAAGGTCGGTATGCTGGGCATTGCGAAATAAGGTTCGGGGTGGGATTGGCTTAGACCCTAAGTCTAGCACCCGTCAAACTACCGTGCAGTTTTCGGACAACCATCTTTCTAGGGAATTATGCGGCGTGTAAGAGATGGTGGAGGTGTGTAGTATTATGGTTTAGAGCTTCCGGTTGGTTCTCTACTCTCCTGTTTTTTTCATCACAGGGAATCACTCACCTTCCCCATCATTTCCTTTTTACCTACTCCCAGCCTAACTAAGGCGGGCAGGATTAAAGGCTCAAGCTTCTGGGCAGTTCATGATTCAAGACATTCCGGGGGCTAGAGAGCCTCGCAAGAAACATATAACAGATGTGCTCTTTGAAAGTTCTGGTGTTTCTCTGATTTCCCACCGCAAGAACGATGGTCCCTGCGTATGGGGGCAGGAAGTCACCATAGTTCTCTACCAACGTTCATAAACTTCTCCCCCAATGATATAGTCGCTTCTCGTGCACTAAGGGTAACCGTTAAGACAATCCAATAAGCCATTTCCCCATCGCCGTGGTGTTGAAACACATTTACGAGTACTCAAGTAATAGAGTTCCCCGAGCCTCTCTATTTCGGGGTTTACAATGGCTAAGGCTGTACTATACAGTACTCTAACTTAACCTAAGGATCGACTATAATATACCCTCTCTGAAAATTAATTCTATTAGAGTATTGAAAGGTCCCCGAGTCACCTTCACTGTACTAGTAGTTCACAATAAATCACTCTGATTCGCTATCCTTCCTCATATCGCGTCATGAAATTTTTTAACTCAACCGTGCCAAGATTTCTGCGGCTCTTGGCCACACGTGCTAACACCCCCACCCCTCATTGGCCAATGCCTCACCAACCTATGCCCAACCTTTAAACTCTGTCGACGAACCCCTTCCTCCCGCTCTATCCAAGCGTGCCGGACGTCAAAACATGCCATTGTTAGCGATATTTAGGTCTCTGCAAAACAATCGACCGGATGCCTACCAGGCCATAAAGGGGAACCTGGGTCTCCGGCTGTGGGAGATTGTGGCGAGTTATTGGGATTTGGGGTTCACCTCCTTCGGTGGCCCGGCGGTGCATTTTCAGATCCTGCGCAAGAGGTTTGTGGATGCTGAGAATGGGAGGATCCCCTGGATTGATGATCAAACCGTGAGTTTTTGCCCCCGGGTGCCTACCGATCGCTGTGCTGATTTGAGTAGTACCAAGAGCTGTTTGCCATCTGCCAGGCACTTCCCGGACCGGCGAGCACAAAATTTGCCTTTTGTATCGCATTGATACACGCTGGGTTTATTCCGGCTCTCCTTGCTTTCCTTATCTGGAGGTTTGTTTGACTGTATTTTGATCCTAGAGCTTGTCTAATGAGTTTTAGTCTTCCAGGTGCAATTGGGATGTTTGCACTGGCGCTCGGAGTCGGGAGAATAGGCGAGGTTCTTCCTGACCCGGTTTATGCCTTACTATCGGGCCTCAATGCCAGTACAGTTGGTATTATCGCTGTGGCGGCTGTCCAGGCAACACTCTCGATTCTTCTCCTAATTAGCTTGGCTGACTAATGGCTTTAGCTCGCCGAGAAATCTATCACAGATCCTCTCACCCGTATGCTTGTCATCCTAGGAGCGTGTGCTGGGCTTCCGTATAACGCGCTATGGTACTTTCCGCTATTGATGGCCATCGGAGGTATACTCACCATCTTCTGGGACCTTTGGGGACGTGCCAAGTTTGGCCGTATGAGGGCTCGGTTCAGCCGGAAAAACAGGAACGAGCAAAGGGAGGCTGAGGAGTCTACTGCATCCGGCGCTCTCCCGCTGGAAACCAGGAACCCTGCTCAAGACGGAGGTCTGCAGAGGCGGGTAGCCGGCCATGCTGAGACAAGCGGGGCAGCGACAGCTCCAAAAAATGGAGACCCCGGTGAAGAGATTATGCCCGGAGCAGAAGAGACTCCACACCCTCAGAGAATTGATACTATTTCCCATGCTATCCCGGTGAAGGTAGGGGTTTTAATCATCATTGGATTTTTCGGTGGTTATCCCCGTGGCAGGGTGTTGGCGGGTGGCGCTGACGGAATTCAGTCTCCTTCATTGTTTTGATGGTTGTTCGTGGACTCGATAACACGCCATTGGAGTTCAACCTGTTTGCGAATATGTACCTTGCCGGAACCGTTATATTCGGCGGAGGGCCGGTCGTTATTCCCCTTCTTCGTGAATACGTCGTTGAGCCCGGATGGGTTTCGTCCCGTGACTTCCTTCTTGGTCTTGCTATCATCCAAGCTTTCCCTGGGCCAAACTTCAATTGTAATTCCACTCTCCTCCTCTCCCCCCCCCTATATCCGATTAACAATTCTTTAGTTGCGGTGTATCTCGGAGCCCTTGCACTCAGTCGCGGCCCGTCATCTGTTCTTGGCGCCTTCTTAGGGTTTCTAGGAATCTTCTTCCCTGGAATTACCCTCTCCATCGGCGTCCAGTCAATTTGGCGAGTCCTACGAACCAAGCCGGCTGTCGCCTCGCTGCTCCGTGGTGTGAACGCTACAGCCGTGGGCCTCGTCTTCACCGCTGTGTATAGACTTTGGGAAATCGGATATCTGCAAGGCGGTAAAGAGGGAAGCGGAAGCCTAGGATTAGAGCCCTGGTGGGTCGTCGTAGCGGCCGTGACTTATTCGAGTGTCCAATGGTGGAATGTGCCACCGCCAGTCGCAATTCTTGGAGGCGCGGTTGGGGGACTCGCCTGGTGGGGTGTTGTGAGGTAGATATAGGTTAGCAAGTCAGTGTAAAATAACTAGTTGTAATAAGGCGAAGTATACCGATATGAAACTATTTAAATAAAGGCCTGGACTTGACATACGGAAGCGGCTGGCCCCTGCATATACCATAGTGTTTTATTAACACGGAATTCATCACCGGCGGCTCATCTCTGGCGTTGTAGTCTTAGAATTTGATATGTGTAAATACGTGTGTGAGTTTGCCCACAAATGAATTTGTCTCTTCTTCCAGTGTGAGTTTCCCAAAGCTGATTCCCGCGAACAAAATGATGGCAGGTTTTTACCGTTTATCTACAGCGGCTACGGTAGGCTGCTACCCTTCATATTGCCGAACTGGTCATGTAGCCGTCGGGCACGGTTCCCCGCTGTGCCTGCCGCAAGTCGTCTAGCAGAGATGAAGCATTAACTTTGCTAGAATCTCAAATGATGGACACGTTCAATCGTGGGTCTTACGTACGCAAACCAAAATCCCTATCAATCGTAGAAGGTTGCAACCTATAAAATGGTCAATTTGAGCCATCACCTCGGGCTCGCCTGCTTCCATCTTCTCCACACCCTTTCCAAACATTTGCTTTTTTCCCTCGCTTCAGTAATCCTTGCTTACTGTGCATAAAACTGTTCCCACACCAGCTCGCTGTAAGGATGGCACAAATTTTCATGGTGCACATGTCAATGATTCCCCCCAACCGCCCCTCGAGCCTGGACCCCGGGTTCCAGATAACCCGAGAAACAGATATTGGGAAGTTCGAGCCTAGCCTCGCGATGGTAGCCACCTTCCCGCCGCGTTTGGCACAGACCTTTAGGGATTTTTACCCCCCTCCCCAGTCCGCTGAGATCGCGAGTGATTGCTGATGAGCAGCTACTTCGTGCACTTTCTTATCCATCAGCACAAGTTTGGCCCTTTGGCTGGAAAAGATGGACCGGCCTCCGCTAAGGCAGCCACGGTTGATATGGGGGGAACTTTTCGAGCGATCAGGTGACACCCCTGCACCGTTCAATGGCTGATAACGGGTTCGATATTAAATTATCTCACCTAACGAGTTACCGTATGTCAAGAACTCGGTGCGAATGCCGGGGTGGTACTGCTTATGAGTATTTTAATACTCGTAGAGGAGCGCGACCTGCGTCAAGCCGGGGCTACCATCGCCAAAAATTTGTTTTGTGGGCTGAAAAAACCATCCACCTACCTGGGTATGTGCCACGACAATTGAAGACTCCTTGAGCGAGCAAGACTCACTATCACTAAGACACGTCAAGTACCGGCACATACCTACGGCGCTCGAGTGTAACACCGCGCTCACTAAATACAACCTCGGGTGGGGCCGATAGCTGGTATTATCTCTGATATCCTCGCGTTCAAATTAAGGCTGGATATTGCGCGGTTACGTTCGTCTCGAGGTTTACTTTGGCATGTGCTAGACATTTGATAAAGTTTGGGATGATGCGAATTTGTCCACAAAGTTTTATCACATACACAAGTACGAGTAGCGGTGAGAATAATGAACCTAGGCCACATCGGCCCGTTGTGCGGGGGTATGGTGGTTCGATCTTGGGAAAGAACATTCCGACAATGCCTGCGAATTGGGTATATCCATCTCTATGGTGGGAAAAAGGCCATCACTGGATTGGCAGGCCGATAATATTTCTGGTCTTCCGAAATTTCAAATCCACCTACATGGAGACACTCGCACTACCGGTACTCCATAGGCGCCGCCTCCCCGGCATATATTGACCGCGGGTGATCTAATGTAGGCACGTAAGTTACCAGTACGTCTGGGCACTTGAGAGTGATTTTTAATTTCTAACCCTCGGTGGCCCAGGAACCGGTATTACATCAAAGATAGCTCCAGCCGTTTGAATAGTGTACAGTGATAGACACCGTACTGTATCTCCTCACGAGTGTTCTTCCTCGCGGGATTAAGTTATTCCTTAGTAGAACATGTTCCGCATGTGTGCTGCGAGCTGTGCAGCTCACACATTGGCCATGGTTTAAATGGCGTTTCTCTCGCCGATCCGGGAGTATTATTCCGGCCAAGTTAGAACGGTGGCAGAAGCGCACAGAAGCACAGGGCACAATTCTCCGGAATCCTGAATCTCTGCGACAGCCCTTCAGAGCTTGTCAGCTGAGACAGGGTGAGCACGCTTGTGTGGAGCGTTAGGAAACAAGGTCTCGCAAGGGGGAACGATTCGGCCAGGAGGGTGATTGATTTGCTCGCGCTTGAGCCATGTCGCGGGAGCCGAAGGAAGGCAGAATGCGCTACGGTCCACGCTACTAGTATCGCGGCTTGGCTAGAGAGGATTGTCTGACATCGGATGATCCAATGCTCCAAATCGTCTCCGCCCGACTAGCTCGACTTATCCGTTCAGTGGGAGCTAAACCATAATATCTAGTCTAACTGAATACTTTATTTATTCACTTCACGGCTAGCTCAGCGATGAGACGACCGTGAAAGTCTTCAAAAATCACCATCCTGATTTCTTATTATGGACTTGTTTCCGCTTAGTTTGACCTTTATTTATTTGTTTATCTTTTCATTTTAGGATATCTGCCGTCGGGGGTATGCTCGAGTAGGGCGGTTTCCGAACGATGCGATTCTAGAATCTGGCGACACACGTGCACTAGCTCTCCCGATAGGGATCGAGCCGGTTTTAGAGGTTCGGCAGAGAATCATGTCATTGCCCCTATGCCTCTGTATTCGCTCCTAAGGTCGAGGTGTTTTAAAATCAACTCACATTGCATACCGCCTAGATCTGGAGAAAAGGGTCAAATTTTGGTGTCATGCATGCAACAGCAGTCCTTTAAAAAAAACACTTGGACATTACGAGTACAGTACACTTCCAGTACCCGAGTATCTTGTCACGGCAGTTGTCCACCGGTACCGCATCAGTACTTTTTCTGGGGACAAAAAGAAACCCAAGAACATATCGATGGGGAACCCGATACATCATCGTTCCACAAGCTATCCAAAATAACCACTGTCGGTCGCCCACATCCTAGTCCGTTTGGGTCTCTTCTCACCACCTTTACGAAATCAGATCCACAGCACCAATGTTGCACCATTGTCTGCTCTGACACGCAGTTCCTTCGTCTAGATTTTGCTTGTCCGAAGCGCGCCGTTAGTACGGGATCGAGGGAAAAAAATCGGCAAACCTTAGACTCGATAATGGCGCTGGAGGGCGTTCATCTAACTTAAAGTTCTGGGCTCTGCTCAGAGATTGGGCGAACGAAACTCTCTACGCCATCGCGAGGAACTACCGGTGCCGGCAGACCTCGAGCGCTCGCCGCGGGCATGAAGTGCCCGAAAAGAGGGGCTCAGAAACGCACGGATTTGTTGCCACATTTTGCGAACCCCTGTAGTCGGGCACTTCTTGCCTCCAGCGAGTAAGTGGTTCATTGTCAGAGACATTCTACTGTGATTCTACAAGTAATACCGGCACGATACCGTAGAGATTCTTCTCTCATTTAAATCCCCGGTTTACCCCACGCCCTTCAAGCTACTGGAAAGTCACAATCCGTTCGCAGAGGTTCATTTGCCTCAGTAACTCTACTTTTTGTTTTTCTCCCCGCAGCCCTCTCCTCCCCCTCGCTTTAAACGGCGCCTCACCTGCTGCCACAAGCTCTTGGCCACTTACCCGGATCGTGGGGTTGTGATTACTTTTCTGGCCAAGGGAGGACAAGTGACTCTTGGTAAACATATCCATCTTCCCGAAAGTTCCTTCCCCGCTCTCTCTGTGCTACCCGCACAACATTTGCATTTTGTGAGGCCTCTGAAATTTTACCGCGCCCACCATCGGACAACGGAGGAGAAGAGCCATGGTAAGACGGCCAGTTACTACTGAAGATTGTTCTCGACCAAGTCTGGCCCGTCTTCAGAACGGAAACTGATAGAAGAAAATATGCATCAGGACGAGAAAGCTGATTCCGGTATCTCTGGGGTGGTGCCCCCTCAGTCCCGCGCCGAAAGGTCAGCCCCCCATTCCCGCGATGCCTACCCCGTGCACAGCTTTTATTGACTGAAATTGACAGCTATCTTGCGGCTACGGATGATACTTTTTCCGTTTCGTCATCGATACTCGATTATACCTATGAGAACGGGAGGCGATACCATGCGTTCCGACAAGGCATAGCCCGCTCTTCCGCCCCATTTCCTTCTAGAAAACTAACAATAACAGGGGCATATTACGCGCCGAATGATGAGGTTCGCTCCAGCTCGGTAGCGAGAGAGTTTAACTAACAATATATAGAATCAAAACAATCAGCTAGATATCTTGTATGTGTTCCACCACTGAGTGTTTAGGAGGGGTCTCACCATCAGAAAGTCATCACATATACCTCCTTCTCCTGGGCGGAGATCTTTACGTGGCCCCCATAGAGCGACCAAAGGTGATTTTCATTTCTCTAGAATATTACAAATGCTGAACCTTTTATGAAATAGCGAATTCTGGACGTTGGGACTGGAACAGGAATGTGCGTCAAGATACCCCCATCTATTGGGCTTCCCGTACAATGGAGTTCGATAGCTAACTTACGATACCGCAACCATTAGCTGGGCAATGGACATGGCCGACAAGTTCCCAGACGCAGAGGTGGTTTGAATCCTTTTTTACTCGTCATATAAGGGGCGCCGCTAACCAGCCTTTGATGTTGCTTTTAGGTTATCGGGACCGGTAGGGCGGCATCCTATCATGCAAGATTGTGTGACCAAACAAACACTAATAAATTGGGTAGACCTTTCACCAATACAGCCCGAATGGTATTGCACCCTTCCAACAGCCCGATACTTTGTTTGCGTGTTTGGCAAGTCGGTGTGGGCAGCGCGTTGGGGCGATTGCATGGCTAATCGTTTACGTTCATCCATAGGGTTCCCCCGAACGTCCGCTTTGAGATCGACGATGCAGAAAGCCCATGGACTTATCCCGATAACTTCTTCGATTTCATCCACGTCCGCTGCCTTTTCGGTGCCATTAGTGACTGGCCCACGCTACTCGAGCGGTGCTATAAGTAAGGATTTGTATTGCCCTATCAATTCCCGTTGATTTTAAACTGACATGTATTTGAAGGCATCTAGCACCAGGCGGCTGGATCGAAGTTGTTGAGTGTAAGCTCCCATATGATTCCGACGACGGAACCTTAACAAAGGACTCCTACCTTTACAGATGGTGCGAATACGCCCTCCAAGGTGGCCGGGAGTCTGGCCGAAGGTTTGACATTACCCATGAGGTATACGGATGGCTAGGTTCTGCCGGATTCACCGATCTGCGGGAGAGGAACATGAGGTGTGTATGGGTGATTCACGAGGGGAAAGGACAACCGAAGGAAGGAGTCAAACTCCGCTAACTATTGCCACGGACAGGGTACCAATTGGACCTTGGTCAAAGGATCCTAGAGAGAAGGAAATTGGCAAATACAACCTTTTAAACCTCATGGAGGGGATGGTGAGAACATGCCCCCCCCCGCCTCACACCCGCAAGGCACGCGGAAGGCTGATTGAATCGAAAATGAGAAATAGGATGGTTTCACAACGGCACTTTTGACAAGATATCTCGAAGTAAGTTTGCCTATATTCACTCCGGTATCTCCCCACTAACATCCCCTAGTGGAAACCAATCGAAGTACAGGCATACTACGGTAACCTGCGCAACGAAATGACGAACCCGAGGATCCACGCCTACTTTAGGCAGTAAGTCTCCATCTACCAAACCGCGCTCTATCGGTTTTTCCTTTCAACAAAATTGCTAATTATATATGATATGTATCGTTCAACAGATATTTCTGGACTGGCCAGAAACCGACCAATGCCTGCTGATGGAGTGAAATCCGGGATAGATTCGGCCCTTTCTTCTGACATCCATTGATATCATACCTACTGAATGTGGCGATGCTCGGTTTCATATTATGTGAGAAGAAATGATAGATAGTGTGAGGGTTGATGATTTCGACGAGAATAAAGACATATGATGTGATAAGGTTATAGAATACTGTGAAATGCAAATTTTGTGGGGTGGATTCCGGCTAGTTTCCAGATCGCGGAGCAGGGCCCTGATGCAGATATGATATTTGCGTTGAGTTTTTCCCCATTCCATTGGCATCCTTTCACTTCCCATCCAAAGCACTCGAGAGATGCAGTCTATCTGCAAATTGGAATTGAAGTTACACCGTAAGGCCCTCTCGCCTATCTCTCGACCATAGCCAGCACACGGACAGATAAACCAGGGCATCGTCCGTGATCAAGCATAGCGACACAAAACCAGCCTCAGTCATACAAGCACAGTAACAATACCGCAACCGGATCAAGCCATCAGTTCCTTAATAATATCATAATATTATTATAACACCGCACGATTATAACCACAAACCCTCCCCACTCACTCACTCACTCCCCATCACTCGCCCCATCCCCACATCTCAACACTCAACGCCCAAAACCCCCTCCCGATCCCACTTCCCATGAAAGCCGAAGCCGACCACAATATTTGTCTCGGCCCTAGCAACCTCAGTCATATCCCTAGCGTCCAGTACCAGCAAATACGACCTCCCGGAGACCCCGTCCAGCACAACGCTCAGGAGGACCCCATCGTCCTCGGCCGTGCCCGAGGGGTCGGGGACGAAGACGGCCTCGCCCGGGGTGTGGGCGTGGACTTGCCAGTGGGTTGCTGAGTTTGTCGATGTGTCGTATTTCAGGATGCCGTCCATGAAGTTTGAGGCGGCGGTGGAGGTTATTCCGTAGATGTAGCTTTTTTGTGTTGTTAGTATTATATAGTGTAGCCTAGGGGAAGGAAGTGGGGGGGGGGGGGAAGGTACCGATTTTTCTTGGTTACGAAAAGGGGATTTATGGTTGGCAGCTCCATTCCCCATTCACCGGCTACGGAGGATTCCCGCACGGCTGGGATTAGATTACCCTTCGTCTTGAGGATATTTGGCAGCCTCCAGCGGGTAAGTTTTGTTCTACCGCGGCCTAGCCAGGACTTCCCGTTCTCGACGTTTGTCGCGAGGATGTTCTCGTAGTAGAATCGTTTTATGACGTCCACGTTATCGTAGCTCAGGGCTTCGAGTACCAGGTCTCCTCCATTCCCATCCTCCCCATCCTCCTCTTCCTCCCAGGCACCGATGGTATGAAAGACAAAGAACGGGACGTTATCGACAAACCTTGCGACAACCCCCTTGCCGCCCTTCCTGTCGATGACGTAGAAGAAGCACTTTGCGTGCGGATCCCAATCTGCGATTGCGTCGACGAGGTTCTTCTCCCAGAGGCATTTTGCGCCGCCCCAGGCGAAGTGAGAGTTCCAGATGCAGAGGACGAGGTAGTTCTCCGATATCCAGAATGAGTGGACGTATGCTGGGGGCGCGTCTTTGATTGTTGCTAGGACTTCGGTTGTGCCGGTGTCCTTGTGAGTGCGGAAGACGCGGTACTTGGCACTGAGGCGTAGGTCTAGATTGTAGTTGTATAGATCGCCCGTGAGTGGGTCGGTGCGGGCGTGTGCGGCGCTTAGTGGGCCGCGGAGGTCGGGGTGTAGGGTCTTTTGTGTTAGGTAACCCTCTGGCTTTAAAGTGCTTGCGTTGAGGAGTTGCATTACCGTTGAATCGGTCTTGGCTACTACGACTGCTTTCCCGTCTGCGCCGGTGCCGGGAAAGTCGGTGGATATGGTGACGCCCACGTTCATGCAACTTTTGATTTCGCCGTCGTCGCCTTTATCCGCCGTTGAGAATCCACTGTTGGAGCTGAAGAAGCAGGATTTGAACTTTGCATAGAGTGACTCGCAGGGGTCGTGTTTCTGACCGAAGGTGAAGCCGGAGAGGCTGCCTGTGCGCCGGACGCGGGTGAGGATTCCGGAGGAGGTTAGGCGCGAGGCGTGTGTTATTTTTGCTGCTGTCCCCGCAGAGGGAGGGGAGATGGTGAAGCGGTGGACAGTGGCGAGGCCGTCAAACCAGTGGGAGAGGGGGAGGGTGGTTGTCTCGGAGAGGGGGATAGAGTTTCCGGCTGTGGAGGCGCGGTAGAGTGTTCCACTGGGTGGTATTAGAAGGGAGGGCATTGCAGGGGGAATGAGGGGGGTGGTGGTTACTTACGAGACGTAAGCCGGGATTGTCCCAATGACTTCTAGGTCTATGGGGTCGGATTGTTCCTCATGGGTTGTGAACTGCGGTCTTGTTAGCTGCAATATAACGTCGAGAGATTCGGGGTGCGGGAGCTAGCTTACGCCAATATCGTTGGGCCAATCATTGAACGCAGGAATCTTCATGGAGGTCATGGCTGCTTGGGTGATAGCTAGTGAAGCAAGTCAAGTTGTGATGGAGAACGAAATATCCCCATCACGACGCCTTTATAAGCCTGTAGAGTGTAGGGCACGGCATGGCCGTCATGTTAGATCTGTAGAGGAAATCTAGAGATCCAGCGGGCAGGCGCAACCTTTCCCCGATGTGTAGCGAGGAGGGCGCCTCGCCGCCCAGGTTATTCCGCCGCGTTATATTGCTCCACTCCTACCTGCACTCCAATCCACTACCGCACCGGTATCTGCCAATTCATAAAGTGTCCGGAGGAGATAGGACAGACATGATTAATGCAAAAGTGTCGATTCGCCCCATGAACCGATGAGTACACCTGCTGGATTCCAAAAGTACCTGGCATCAGGCACTTTTGAAGCCCCACCTGGATCCCTTTGAAATGGAACAGGCACCCGGGCGCAAATTAAAAATCGGAACAAAGTAACATTGACATCTATGTCGCGGCCGCGGCTATTAGTTATCACGCCGTCTCAACCACTAATTTACGCCCAAGTGCCCGGGACTAAGTTACCCAATCCCACCAACCCACCACACAGGCCCCCAATCACCTTTTTTTTTATACCTTCCCTCCCTCGTTTACCCACCACTTAAATAGGTCGCCCACCCGCTCTCTTGCCTACTTGCGAAAATGGAAAATTAGACGAGCCCGGCTGGACGGTGATGGAGTAACCCCATCGTGGTATGTTAGGTTAGGGCACACTTGTAGGTGTGAGCAGGGCTATTGACCAGACCGCGCGGCGGTGACTGGTGTTGTGTGGTAGGAGCCCACTGTGCGGGCCACCA